>OFGB01000033.1_pt1 | contig 103642 bp, 104 predicted proteins | sample 1521491 | NCBI WGS metagenome assembly OFGB01 (sample SAMEA3504095, study PRJEB24116) | mouse gut metagenome | biome: mouse gut; feature: mouse-associated habitat; material: faeces | place: Denmark | collected 2011
AGATTTTCACCAAATATACACATTTTTCTGTTATACTAAAAAACAGTGATAAAATGTAAGATTAGTGCTGTTTTTTTGATTGAGAAATAGCCGGACAGGGAGTGAAAATAATTCATGATTCAATTTATCAATGTGTCCAAAGAGTTCCAAAACGGAACGATTGGACTCAAAAAGATTGATGTGAAAATAGAAGAGGGCGAGTTTGTTTTTTTAGTAGGAGCCAGTGGGGCAGGAAAGTCCACCTTTACAAAACTGTTAATCCGTGAGATTCTGCCAACGGAAGGCAATATTTTGGTAAATGGAAAAAGTATTACTCGCTTGAAACAACGTCAGATTCCTCATTATCGCCGCAATATCGGTTTTATTTTTCAAAATTATCGCTTGCTGGGTGACCGCACTGCTTTTGAAAATGTAGCTTTTGCGGTGGAAGTGCTGGGCGCCACTCGCAGAGAGGTGGAGCGTAAAGTAGATTATGCGCTGCATTTAGTGGGGTTGGATGATCGCAAGACCCATTTCCCTGATGAGCTTTCAGGGGGAGAGCAGCAGCGCGTGGCTATTGCCCGGGCAATTGTGAATAATCCGCAAATTATTATTGCGGACGAACCTACCGGCAATTTGGACCCGGAGACAGCAAAAGGGATTATGGATATTTTGAATGATATAAACATAAAGGGAACTACTATTGTGATGGCGACCCATGACAGCGGCATTGTAAACAGAGCCAGTCACCGTGTGTTGGAATTAGCGCATGGTGAGTTAATTCGGGACGATAAACAAGGAGGGTATAAAATTGATCTTGTTTAGATATCTGCAATATGGATTTCGTGACACCATGCGTTCTTTATGGCGGCACAAAGGAATGGTACTGGTGTCTGTATTAACTGTGGCTACGATGTTGGTTGTGCTGGGGGCAACGGTGCTGTTGGCGGCCAACAGTGAATATATGGCAAAAAATATGGAAGAAGAGTTGGAAGTTGTAGTCTTTCTGCATACCGATGTGAGCAGGGAAGATGCTTTGGCTTTGGAAGAAAAGCTGCACAGCGTAACCGGTTTTAAGGAAGCGACCTTTGTACCAAAAGAAGATGCATTAGAAAATATCAACACGCAGTTGGACAAAAGTCAGCTGACCAATGCCACCGGCGGCAGCAATCCATTACCAGATGCATATCACATTAAGTTGGAGCAAATGGAGCAGATGGAGGATGCGGTAGCGTATTTGAGCAATACTGAGCTGTTTCCTCAAATTGAATTGGTACGCTATGGACAAGATGTAGTGGACAAAATGATTGCGCTTACCAATACATTGGAAATCGTTTGTATTGCTATTGTGGCAGGTATGGTACTTATCGCGCTGTTTTTAGTAAACAGCACAATTCGTTTGACCGTAGCAACTCGTGGTGAAGAAATCAGTATTATGAAATATGTTGGTGCAACGAATTTTTATATACGGGTTCCTTTTTTCCTGGAAGGTTTGCTCATTGGAATTGTAGGTGCACTGCTGGCAGATGGGGTGTTATTCTTTGGTTATGATGCTGTCTATAATTATATTGGTGCGCAGTTAAGCTTTATCACATTATTGCATAATGATCAACTTTTAATTTTTATTATGCTGGTTCTGTTGGCAGGCGGTACCTTGTTAGGCGCATTGGGCAGCAATATTGCAACCAAAAAGTATCTAAAAGTATAAATATCATGTCAGAACGCACACAGTCGTGCGTTCTATTTTTTGTAGAGATTTTGGCATAGATGCAGAAAAAAACCGTATAATAAATAAGACGAAACTGGGAGGATACCGAAATGAACAAAGCATGGAAAGTGCTGCGGGATATTGTGTTAACTGTATGCTGTTTGACAACGCTGGCTGTGGCTCTGTTGATTGTGACCAACTTTGACCATGTGCAAAAAATTGTACGTACTGTGACGCTCATTGAAAACAATTACTTATGGGAAAGTGATGCAGAGACGTTGACAAATGGTGCAGTAAAAGGGATGCTGGATAGTTTAGGAGATAAGTACACGACCTATATTGATGCGGAAACCTTTAATGGGTTTATGGAGCAGGTGAGCGGGGAAGTGTATGGAATTGGCATCTATACTGCGGAGGATGAAGACGGACAGTTTGTAATTTTATCTCCGATGAAGGATAGTCCAGCGGAGCAGGCGGGGATTAAGGCAGGAGATATTATCAAAGCCATTGATGGAAAAAGTACGGAGAATATGACTTTAGATATGGCAGTGTCTCTGATGCGGGGACGTCCGGATACCAGCGTGGATATTACGGTGAGCAGAGATGGCGCGGAAGAAACATTCTCGGTGAAACGGTTTAAATTAGGCAGTATAAAAACAGTAACGGGCATGATTCTGGATGAACAGCCGGATATTGCTTATGTGCACATTAACGAGTTTTCTGTACAGACCGGTAAGGAGTTTGCAGAAGAAATAAATGCGTTACTAAAGGAAAATTTCCGTGGACTTATTTTGGATTTGCGAAACAATGGCGGCGGTGAAGTGAATGCGGCAGTCGATGTGGCGCGGGTATTTGTACCGTCTGGACCTATCGTGCATGTGGTATCGGGCAATGGGAAGGTGGATACCAAAAACGCCACAGAAGCGCAGTTGGAAATACCGTTAGTAGTGTTGGTGAACGGGAATACAGCCAGCGCCTCGGAAATTTTATCCGGCGCCTTAAAAGAAAGTGGCGTAGCTACACTTGTAGGCACGCAAACTTTTGGAAAAGGATTGGTGCAAGGAGTATATCTGTTTTCTGACGGTACGGCGATGAAAATTACGGAAGCAAAATATCTGACACCGAAACAGAACGACATCAATGGGGTTGGCATCAAACCTGATGTAATCGTAGACTTACCAGAAGATGCGCAGGTAGACACCCAACTGGAAAAAGCCATTGAAATATTAAATCAAAAGATGAGGTGAATCTATGCTGGCAATGGAGCTGTTATGGCAAATGCTTGGGCAGATGGGGACATTGCTCTATACGCCGGTGTTTTGGCTGGCTGTAGGATTGGTATATCTGCAGACACGCCGGTGGGCCCATATGCGGCAGGCATTATTTCAACTGCGGCGGGAAACGATAGCGGGAAGGGTAGCAGCTACTGTAGCAATAGGAATGGTGGGCGGATTGGTTGCCAGTGTATTACTTTTTTTATTGGGTGTGTCGGTAGACCAGATTGGATTATTCTATGTCTGGGCAGTGGCGCTGCTGTTGATGTTATTTCGGCAGCGCTTTTTTTGTTTTGCTTATGCTGGCGGGATATTGGCACTTTGCAATGTACTATGGGGCTGGCCAGTGCTACAAAGCCATCAGCTTTTGCTGTTGGTAGCAATATTACACTGCACAGAAGCCTTTTTGGTGCTTTGCAGCGGCCACCTACAGGCTGTACCTATTTATTTATGTGATAAACAGCAGCGGATTACAGGGGGATTTTTGCTGCAAATGGCTTGGCCTTTGCCCTTGGTGATGCTGTTCACATTAGATAACGCTGTCGTTCAGCCACAGGCAGGTTTTTTGCTTCTGCCAGAGTGGTGGCCGGTATTGGGCGGAGGGCATGGCAGTACATTGCTTTACATTTTGGTACCAGTGCTGGCGGCGTTGGGCTATAGTGATTTGGCAGTATGCCATAGTTTGCGGCAAAAAACGCGACAATCGGCGATGGTGTTGGCAATCTACAGCATAAGTTTATGTTTGTTGGTTTGGGTTACGAAAGACAATGGTTTGTGGATGCTTCTGCCCGCTTTATTTGCGCCGTTGGGACATGAAGCGGTGATCTTTTATGGACGGAGACAGGAAAGGTGTGGTGTGAGCCGTTTTATTGCGCCGGAGCACGGCGTGTTGGTGTTGGATGTACAGCATGGTTCTCCAGCGGCGCGGGCAGGGCTGCGCAGTGAAGATTGGATTTTTCAGTTGAATGGTGCTGCGGTAGAAAATCGAAAGCATTTTCTTTCCCAACAGTATCTGCTGCCGCAGAAGACAACAGTTAGGTATTTGCGCAAGGGAAAATCGCATCAATGCATATTGCGTATGGGGCGTTGGAGCCAACCAGGAATTATTACTGCGCCTGACAGTCAATGCGATTTATATTGGAGCATGGTTGAGGATGAAGGAATTGCAAAATTCTTATATAAAAAACTTGCAAAGACATTGAAAAAAGTTTGATATTGTGTTTTAATAAAATAGTATGCTTTACATGGAAAAGCGTTGTGCAATAAGATTATAAGAGTATATCGGGAACGATATCATAGATGATGTAAAGCGAAAATGAGTTTATGGAGGTGGAAAAGGAGTGGCGGAAGCAATCAAATTTACAGAAAAAACACTGGACTATGCAAAAAATCCACGTAACCAGGGTGATATGGCAGATCCGACAGCGATTGGCGAGGTAAGCAATCCTGACTGCGGTGATTCTACGATTATCTATTTAAAGGTGGAAGATGATATCATCAAAGATGTAACGTTTGAAACTTTCGGTTGTGCAGCAGCTGTAGCCAGCAGTAGCATTTTGACTGAAATGATAAAAGGAAAAACGGTAGAAGAAGCATACAAAATGACTGAAGAGGCCGTAGCAGAAGAATTGGGTGGCTTGCCGGAAAAGAAAATGCATTGCTCTGTAATCGGAGTAGAAGCAATGCGGAAAGCCATTGAAAATTATCGTAATGGTGTTGTGAACAGCGAACAAGATTAGGAGCGTCGCATAAAAAAAGATTGCTTTATTGTCAGGGATGACAATAGGGCAATCTTTTTTAGTAGTGCGCCAAGGCCAAGCTATTGCGCTGTGGAATTGTATAAAGGTAAAAAAGTATATGCTGCAGAACTTTGTTCTGCAGCATATTGTGCTTGATTTTTTCAGTTGTTCGTAGCAGATATTGAAATCTACTTAAGTTTTTTGTCCAGCCAGAGCAATACCTTGAAGCTTAACAATCCCCAAATAATAAAGAAACCATAAGCGGCGATGGGATTTTCAAATCCCAGATGCAAGGTCTTATCGCTGAGAAAAATTTCTTTCCAAATAGGAATATCGGAGTAATAGTAAGAACCTGGTCCGAAATTCCATCCTTCAATGAGTCCTGCATCCTGCGAAATTAAGTAAATCGCTATGAGTAGAGAAACAGCGCAGATAAAAATGGCAAGACGATTCATAATTTTTACGAGCTTTTCTCTTGTCTCTTCACGCATAAAACGTCACATCCTGTTCTCTTTACAACATTACCAAATCAGTATACCAAATTTAAAGCGTAAATGCAATTAAACGGTGGCGATATTTGGAATTGGTAAGAAAATGCCGCTCAGCATAATCCAAGCTACTAACAGAGTCAAAACAATGTTGAAGGTCTGACCAACTACGTACAGTGTCAGCGGTTTACCGCCCTGCATATAGTAAGCCATTTCCTTGAAGTTGGATTCCAGACCGATGGATGTGAAGGCCAGGCAGAAGCACCAGCCTTTGTAGTTGCTGAAAGTTTTCAGAATTGCACTGTAAGTTTCCTGGCCGAAGGTAGGCATGATGATGAAGGAGAAAATTACAGAAGCAACGAAGAAACCGATAATAAACTTGGGGAAACGATGCCAGATTTCGCTGGCCCCCACTTTATCACGGGAATCATCCACGTCTACTTTCATAGCAAAGAAAATAGAAATTGCCAAAGCGATGAAACCGATGAGAATATTCTGAATCATTTTTACCAGAGCTGCCACTTGACCGCCTACAGGGCCTAATGCTTCACCGGCCAGAACAACAGCGCCGGTAGAGTCTACTGTGCCGCCGATCCAAGCGCCGCCAATCATAGCATCCATGCCGATGGCTTTGATAATGATAGGCATAAACACCATCATCAATACGGTGAACATCAAGGATAGACCGATTGCGAAGGTCAAGTCGTTTTTCTTGGCGCCAGAAGCAGCTGCAGCAGCGATTGCGGCAGATACACCGCATACGGAAGTTGCGGTAGCGATTACAATAACCATTGGTTTGGAAACCATTTTTAAGAATTTGGTACCGAAAATCCACATAAAAATGATAACAATCGGGGTTACAAACCAGGCAATTGCCAGACCATAAATACCAAAGTTGGTGATATTGGAGAATAATACTTCAGCACCCATTACTACCAAACCGGTTTTTACGTAATATTCGGTCTGAATACCAGGTTTAATCCATTCCGGTGTACCGATGGTGTTACAAATCAGTAAGCCGACTACCAATGCCCAGAAAGCGTATTCTACGTAATTACTCATGGTCTTTTGAGCAGCTAACGCGTAAGCAAGCCAAGCGCAGATGAATACACCGGTGAAGCCTAGTGCAAATTTTGGTACGTTTTGCCCCATAAAGTAAGCTCCGATAGAGAATAGTGCCAATAATACAACAAATGTAATCAATAAGCTGACGAAGTACCCGCCGTTTAAGCCGCTGACAATGCTAGGCGCTTCTGCTGTACCCCATGTTGGGAATTTCACAGCTTTAAAACTAAATGCGCCAGTGGTGACAGAGATAATCCCTGCCAGAATAATTATAAAGCCTAGCCAAATAGCCCACCAATCTTCTTTTTTGTAAAGGTCGGACCATTGAAATTTGTCGGCCACAACTTTTTCGCTTGATTGTGGATTTGCCATAATGAAAACCTCCTTATTTTTTGGTTTAAAATAAAAATAGAATTAATGCATGAATCAGAGAAACATGATGATTCAACAAAAGTTTTGCATTTCTGAATAAAAGGAATGCTTTGTCCCTCCTTTCATAGTACTATTTTATTCAGAAAATAGACTATGCACAAACTGCTGGTGTGCTATTTTATAGTATATTCTTAGTTCCGGCATTTTTTGCATAATCCTAAGTAAATGAGATAATGATGAAAACACAAATTCTTAACATGACATTAACACAAAAATCCCAAAGAACAATAAGATTGAAATCCAGGAACAGTTGGGTATATGTAATTTACACTAACTTGTGAAATCAAGAATTATCCCAAATAAAGGATAACATATATTAAGAAAATGTCAATATATAATTACAAAAAAATTTATAGAAATTATTCTATATGTCTTTTGAAGAAGGATAAGAAAAAAGGAATACAAAATAAATACAAAATACATGAGGTCTCCTTTATTGCGTATCTGGTAAAAAATCAGTATAATTGAGAGAATAACGTAGCATATATTTTTTTGCGCGAAAAGGCAAATGAATCAATATTAAAGAAGAGCTTTGTCTTGTGAGTGATAGAATTTTCAAAAGAAAGTGGGAATGGAGCAATGAGTATTTTAGCAAAGCATACAAAGGGCAAAGGCGGTCCTGATAAAATTTTCCGTATCAGTGGTATGGCAAAAGCGCGGGCAGCTGAAGTGGGCAAGGAAAATATTACGAATGCTACTACCGGTGCATTTTTAGATGGTAGCGGTCAATTGATAACTTTAAAGACAGTTGAAGATACAGTAAAAGAAATCCCTTTTTACGAATCGGCAGAATATGCCACGATTGAAGGTTCTCCGGCTTTTATTGAAGCAGCGATTGAAGCATCTTTTCGCGAGTATCGTCCCAATGCTTTTATTGACGGTGTGGCTACGCCTGGCGGCACAGGCGGTATTCATCATGCGCTGTTCAATTATTTGGATGAGGGCGATACAGCTATTACGATGGACCGTTATTGGGCTGCATATAAAAGTATTTGCAGAGAAACAGGGCGTAATTTTGATACCTTTGTGATGTTTGATGCTGAGGGCAATTTTAATGTGCAGGGCTGTATTGACAAATTGCAGGAGTATGCAGCCAAGCAGACCAATGTGTTTTTAATTATGAACACACCGGCAAACAATCCTACCGGTTATAATGTGAAACAAAATGAGTGGGAAGCTATTATGGCTGAGTTGACCTCTATTGCTAATAATGGACGAAATAATGTAGTACTTCTAATGGATATAGCTTACATCGATTTTGCCGAGCCAGAATGTCGGAAGGTTTTTCAATTGTTTAATAACCTGCCGGAAAATTTCCTGGTGCTGGTTTCCTTCAGTATGTCCAAAGGATATACGATGTATGGTTATCGTTTAGGTTGTCTGTTATGTGTTTCGTCTAATAAACAGGAGGTAGAAGATTTTATCGCTGTGAACAAATTTTCCAGTCGGGCGACATGGTCTAATTGCAGTCGTTTGGGGATGCTTGTGATGGAAAAAATAAACGGGGATCCAGTGCGTAAAGCTGCTTTTCGTGCTGAGCAGGAACAACTGCGCTTGAGCTTACTGAAACGCGCTGAATTGTTCCTGAAAGAGGCGCGGGCGATCGCTTTGCCGGTCTGTCCTTTTGATTCAGGTTTTTTTGTGACAGTTCCTACAGAAAAGGCAGAGGAAGTAGCTGCAGAACTGCGTAAGAGCGATTTATTTGTGGTACCCTTGGGCGAGGGGGCAAATGCTGGCTTGCGCATTGCTTTATGTGCGATTCCTGAAGAAAAAATTACAGGGATTCCGCAAAAAATAAAGAGCGCCTTAGATATAGTAGAAAATAAATAAGTAATTTACAGAATAAAATGATAGCATGTTGTATGAGTCGGCTCAGTATGAGCCGACTTTTTTGTGGGGTAAAATAGAATGCTGTTTGTATAGGAGAAAAATTCTCCAAGCAATAAAGAAAAAAATGCTACAAAATAGGACAAATCGCGAGGAAAATAAAGCGGTTTGCATAAAACCTCTTCATAGTTTGGAGGAAAAAAAGGAATTGCCAATTTCAAGGAAAAATCTATTATAGATTGAATTTAAAATAAAAAAGACAAAGATAAGAATGCAAAAAAGATACTGCATCGAATTGACACAGTATCTTTTTGAAACATATTTTTATAAAGGAAAAGAATGTGACGGCGATTCTTGTTCTGTGGCGGATTAGAAACGAAAATCGCGTTGTCCTTCTTCAATTTTTTTCAGATTTTCTTTGCACAATTTGGATGTCACAGGGTTGGTAATGAAAGGCAACTGTTCAGTAATCACCCGTTCTCCCACTGCTTTGGTTTCAGGTGAAGCATAATCTTCTAAATACTCTTTCAAGGTCATGAGTGCATTGGGATGACAGAAGTTGTGAATTTCTCCTGTTTTGGCAAATTGCATGAAGCGATCTCCAGTACGGCCAGCACGATAGCATGCTGTACAGAAGCTAGGCACATAACCTGTTTCCAGAAGCCATTTCATTACTTCATCCAGAGTACGGGTATCGCTGACATCAAATTGGGTAGTATCTTCTGGTCGAATTTCTTCAGTATAGCCGCCTACGCTGGTGCGGGAACCACCGGAAATCTGCGAAATTCCCAAATCCAATACCCGTTCACGGGATTTCTGTGATTCACGGGTAGAAACAATCATACCGGTGTAAGGCACGGCGATACGCAATACTGCTACGATTTTGGCGAATGTATCATCATCAATCGCATTGCTGAAATTTACCGGGTCAATATCATCAGCAGGACAAATACGGGGTACGCTGATGGTGTGAGGACCAACGCCGTAAACCGCTTCTAGATGTTCCGCATGCATTAAGATGCCGACAAAGTCGTAGCGGTACATATTTAAGCCAAAGAGTACGCCGCAGCCTACATCATCAATACCTCCCTGCATAGCGCGGTCCATGGCTTCAGTGTGGTAAGCATAATCAGATTTTGGCCCAAAGGGATGCAACTGTTCATAGCTTTCTTTGTTGTATGTTTCCTGGAATAGGATATAGGTTCCGATGCCCGCTTCCTTCAACTTGCGATAATTTTCCACAGTTGTGGCGGCAATATTAACATTGACACGACGAATCGCACCGTTTTTATGTTTTACGCTGTATACTGCATCAATGCAATCTAGGATGTATTCGATAGGATTGTTGACAGGATCTTCTCCAGCCTCCAAGGCCAGACGTTTATGCCCCATATCCTGCAGTGCGGTAACTTCTTTTACAATATCTTCTCGAGTAAGTTTTTTTCGAGTGATATGTTTGTTTGGTCCGTGATATGGACAGTATACACAACCATTGATGCAATAGTTGGACAAATACAGGGGGGCAAAGAGAACAATGCGGTCTCCGTAAATCTCCCGTTTGATTTTTTTTGCTAGTGTGAACATTTTTTCATTTAATTCAGGAATGTCACATTCTAGAAGAACTGCGGCTTCTCTGTGGCTCAAGCCTTTGCAGTCAGCAGCCCGTTCTATAAGAGAGTTGATTAATTCGTAATTACTTTTATTCTCTTGTGCGTAAGCTAAAGAATCACGAATTTCCTGATCATCAATAAATTCAGTTGCAATAGTAGATTGGGGATTATACATAATAAAGAGCCTCCTTATTGACGGAAAGACGGCAGAAAACTATGACCAAGGTCGATAGCTACGCTGCGCCCTTCTTTTTCGATGAGTTGTTTAATACGGTTAAAATAGTCGGTTATAGAATCATGGTGATTCAATTTACCGGGATAAATTTGATATAGGCTGCGGAATTCTTCCGGGCTCACGTTGGGCATGATGACGTTGGCGCCTGCCCGTAAAGCTAATTCTCGTCCTTCAGGATGTAGGCTGGCTAATGCTGTGGTAGCAGGTAGGAGCAACCATGGCATATAGAGCCGCGCGACAGCCAGCATCTTTAGTGTAAGGAAGATACTGCCAGTACATCCCAAATGCAGCGGTGTTTTGGGATGGGGAATGAAAGGCCCCATACCGCTCATGTCGATGTGCATTTCTTTCATCAACTGCAGGTCTCGCGCCAGAGTTTCTACTGTTTGTCCTGGTAAACCAATCATACAGCCCGAACCTACCTGATACCCTAAATCTTTCAGCCAATGCTGACATTGCAGCCGTTCCTGAAGTGTATGTCCAGGGCGAATACATTTGTACAGTGCGGGATCGGCAGTTTCCTGTTTGATAAGGTAACGGTCCGCGCCGGCTTCTCTCCACAACTGATAGGTTTCGTAGCTGCGTTCGCCGCAGGAGAGTGTGACTGCTACGCCCATTTTTTTTATTTCAGCGGTTAGTTCGGCAATCGTTTTTGGCGAAAACAACGGGTCTTCACCGCTTTGCAGCACCAGTGTGCGATAACCTGCTTGCGTGGCGGTACGGGCAGTATCAAGTATTTGTTCCGGCGTAAGGCGATAACGGTCGATATCGTTGTTATTGGCGCGCAAACCGCAATAGCAGCAATGCTGCCTACAATAGTTGGAGAATTCAATGATGCCGCGGAGATGCACTTGATTTCCCACTGTGCGTTGCCGTACTTCATCGGCAGCTGCCATTAATGAGGGGAGTTGTTGTTGAGGCAGATTGAGTAATTCCACCAACTCCTCGTGAGATAATTCTGCTGTACTGCGTGCTTTTTCTATTGTGGCATTATGCGTTTGTTTCATCATAGGGTTTCTTCCGTGATGATGTAATTACTTAATGCAGAACGTACCATAATACCTTTAATGGCGCCCAATTTTCCTGTGAGAGCTCCGATTTCGTCGTTATTTCCTTCAATAATGACAACAATCACATTCACTGCGCCGTGATGGGGAATTCCCATACGCCCCATAATCAGGTGACCATATTGACTGAGTAGATCGTTTAATTCTTTTACACGGTTTTTTTCTTCTACGATGATACCGATAAAACCAATTCGTTTTTCCATGCCGTCAACTCCTTTACAAAATAATTTGGGAACGCAAAAAACCCCGTATTCCATAACGGAACACGGGGAAATTATGTCAAAATTTTCAGCTATGCCGCGATGTGTTGCAAAAAATCTTTGTCCGACAATGTCAAAAATATATCATATTCTTCACAATTCGCTTGGCAGACTGTATTTGTCCGTTCCCCGTCCCTCAGGAATTCCCTTGGTATAGGTGTGGTCACATATAAGATTTACCTCCTATTTCATCCGTCTGTTTGCCTAAGCCTACAGACCAATTAAATAGGTTAACTTCAGTATAAGCTCATTTTTTCTGTTTGTAAAGGAGTTGCATGATAATGGTTACTGATAGATATTATTTTCGTAGACATCCTCTATGGTGGGTGTTAGCTGTTTTTGCGTTGGGCTTATGTTTTTTGCTTCCTTATCTGGAAAGGACTCATTCCCCTTTATATGTGCAAGCAGGTCAGCGTGTGGAGCTGATTGGTATGGTACAGGAAAGCAGTTGTGGAGATGGGTATTTGTGGCTGCGTACAGAACCAGTACAACAGGGAGTAAAAGGTCAGATGGTATATGTACAGTTGCCTCGGTTAATAGGTGAAGATGGAGAATTGACGGAAACGATATGGTATCCGGCAGGAAGCCGTTTGCGCGTGCAAGGTGTATTAGAAGTGCCTTTAGGACGGCGTAATCCGGGAGGATTTGATGAAGCACACTGGCTGCGAGGAAAAGGTACTGATGTAAAATGTGTGGCGGATGAAATTACATGCTTAACACCGCCGAAGGGAATTCATTATCTTTCATGGCAAGCACGACATGTTTTGTACGATAAGGCGCATAATTATTTGCGTGAGGAAGAAAGAGGTTTGGCCTTGGCCTTGCTTTTAGGTGATAAAGGACAATTGGAGCAGAATTTTTATCGTTTGACACAACGCATGGGCATTGCACATATTTTTGCTGTATCAGGGTTGCATGTGGGATTTGTGAGTGTGCTGCTGTTGGGCTTGTTCCGCTTGTCGGGTTGTCAGCAAAGCTGGTTTTCTTTCTTATGTCTGTCAGTGGGTCTATCTTTTTATTGTATTGTAACTGGGGGAGCGCCTTCTGCATGGCGCGCGACGCTGATGGTTTTGCTGGGTACCCTTGCTTTGCGTCTGCGGCGGGCTCCTGCTCCATTGGATTTTTTGGCTCTTGCAGCAATAGTTCTTTTATTGCGCAATCCGTTTTTGATTTACACAGCAGGATTTCAGTTGTCCTTTGGAGTGACGCTGTCCTTATTGCTTTTTGTACAACCGTTACGGAAAAAATTACATTGGATATACTATCCTCGGCTGCGTGACAGCCTTGCAGTGGTAATCGCTGCTTACCTAGGCAGTGTTCCTTTATCAGCTTGGCACTTTTATACGTTATCCTTATGGGCGCCGATATATAATTTTCTGTTGGTGCCGCTGGTAGCAGTTACAGTCCCCGTGTTACTCCTGGCAGTATTATTGACGGTTACGCTGCCTGCGGGTGGGTTGTTTTTTCTGCCAACAGCATGGCTGTTGCGTTTGCTGCGCTGCAGTGTGTTGTGGCTTGGAAATCTGTCAGATGGTGGACAATGGAACATAGGACAGCCTGGCAATTTGGCAACTATTTGTTATGGGATATCGTTATTGTGCTTTTGGTGTTGGCTTCAAGGGCAGATTCCTTTTTGGACGGCAATGACGGAGACGGTACAGAAAATGAGATTAAAACAGATAGGACTTTTGGCAATGAGTTTGTTTTTACTCACTGTATTTTTCTGCATTCCAAAGCCACCAGAGGAAAATCAGCTCCTTTTTTTAGATACTGGACAGGGAAGTTGTGCTTTGCTGCGTACCAAGGCTGGAGAAGTAGTGATTTTTGATGCCGGAGCTAGCGCACGGGAATTAAATAGTTGTTTGGCGTGGTATGGGATTAATAAGGTTCAGGCGGTTATTCTTTCCCATGGGGATAATGATCATATTTGCGGTCTGGAACAGACATTAGAAAGTGTATATATAGAAAATCTCTGTGCAGAAGCAGGACAATTGGGTCGCCAGGATTTATGCAGACTAGCAGAAGCAGCTCAAAACAAAGGAACTATGGTGCGAGCTATTACGAGCAGTGCTCGTCTACAGTTACGAGATGGAATGATAAATCTCTATGTATATGATGATGGGACAGAAATCAATAATGGCAGAGAACTAACGGCATTACTGCAATTAAAAAAGGCAGCAGTTGCTTTTCCTGGTGATTTAGCCTTGCAAGGCGTACAACAATTTGTAGAAAAACAAGTATCTATCACTTTATGGGTTGTACCGCATCATGGCAGTCGGTTTAGTGCCAACAAAGAATTGTATCAGCAGCTACAGAAGAAAGGCGTGCGTCTCGCGATAATTTCGGCGGGAAAAAACAATCGCTACGGGCATCCTCATCAAGAAGTAGTGTATATTTTACAGAAAGTAGGGATTCCCTACAAACGCACAGACTTACAAGGAGCAATTCAAATTTCTTTGGGAAAATGAAAGAGAATAAGCAAAAATGTTGTAGAAAAATTGAGAAATGTATAAATTACCAGAAAAAAATTTTACCATTTTGTAATCTTTATGTTATAATATAAAATAAGATTTTTGTATATAGTGAAATTTACATGTTGTTTAAAATATAACAAAGTATTTTTTGATAAAGAGCCTTATAGGGTGGAAAGGTGGAGCTTATGCGAAGAAAGAAGATTACAGCAAGTTTATTGATAATTATGATGTTGTTTACGATAGCACCTCATATGGCTTTTGCAGATGTCATTACTACGTCGGTGCCGGAAATTAATGCAGTGAGTTATATTGTGGTGGATAGTAGTACAGGGGAAGTACTTTTTGGGAAAAATTATCAGCAACAATGTGCACCAGCTAGCATCACAAAGATCATGACCGCTATTTTAGCTATTGAGAGTGGAAAACTGGACAGTAATGTGACAGTTTCAGATCTACCTGATTTTGGTGATAGTGGTGCAGTAACGATTCATTTGGCAAAGGGTGAAAGTTATTCTTTGAAAAGTCTCGTGGAAGTTATGCTGGTAGCATCAGCCAATGATGCTGCATATGTAATTGCAGATGCAGTAAGTGGTTCTGCAGAAAAGTTTGTCACAAAAATGAACGAAAAAGCAAATGAACTGGGGATGTCTGGAACAGTATTTAAAAACCCTCACGGCTTGGATGAGGACGGACATCTGGTGACAGCTGAGGATATGGCAAAGCTGGCACGGTATGCTATGCAAAATGAAACCTTTCGGGAAATGGTAAAGGTACAGCAGGTGAACTGGCAGGGTGGAAGTTATGAAAAGCCGTTGCCCACTACGAATAAGCTCTTTAGTATTATGCCAGAAGCTATCGGTGTAAAAACTGGGCATACGAATAATGCTCAATATACATTGGTAGGAGCAGCACAGAAAGATGGGCGGGAGCTGATTGGCGTGATTTTAGGTGCGCCTGATGAGAATATCTTTCAGAACATGAAAAAGATTCTCACTTATGGATTTGAACATACAAAAGTAGTTCCTGTCATTCAAAAAGACGCATTAGAAACAACCTTGCAGTTTGGCGAGAACAAGCAAGTACGAGTTGTTGCCGGTGAGGATTATAGCGTATTGCAATCAACCGACAATGCATCTATTGTATCCTATCAACGCAAATTGACCGATATAGAATTGCCAATCAAAAAAAATACGCAGGTAGGCGTATTGGAGGTGTTGGTAGATGGAAATGTAATTCATGAGGTGCCTTTAATGGCGCAGGATGATATGAGAAAACCAATCAATTGGTTGTTTATTATAACTATATTTTTGTCGGTAGTGTATATCGCTTCTATTTGTAGCCGCATTGTGAATAATGTGCGGCGAGCTCAACGGAAGAAAGCAGCCAATCGCACTGTAGCATCAGCACCTGTAAAACGGAATCAATATGAAAATTTGGTCAGCTCAGTAGAACATCCTAAACAACAGACAAGGACGTCAGGTAAAAGAACATTAAGCAGCAGTCGAGATAGGGATACAAGACGGTAGGTAGATAAAAACCATTTTGTGTGAATTATGGAAAGGACATTCCCTATGGACTATCAAACATTTGTTCAACAACTGCAAAAAGAGGCGTGCCAGCCGATATATTTCTTTTATGGAGAGGAAGTTTTACTGCGGCAGCGGGCGTTGAAAATACTGGAAAAACAGATATTGCCAGAGGGACTTGAAGACTTTAATAAGGATATACTTTTAGGAAATGAGGCAAGTCCCAAGCAGATTGCTGAGATGGCGATGAATTTGCCCTTTATGGCTAATTATCGATTGTTGATTGTACAGTCACCGTTATCCTTTTTATCAATTCCCAAAAGTGATAAAGCGGGACAGGAAGCGATACGCTATCTATTAGATTATCTGGAAACGCCCAATCCCCAATGTTGTCTGGTTTTTCTGAGTGAAGACGCTCTAGGAAAAACAGGAGTATTAAATAAAAAGTTGCAGGAAAAGGCTGTGCAGGTGGAATTTGCTCCTTTAAAGGGTAAGGTACTGGAAAAGTGGATTGTTGATTATGTAACGGCAGCGGGGCAAAAAATAGATTTGGCTGCGGTGGGATATCTGAGCAGCATGAATCGTTTCGATTTGCAGATTATGGAGCAGGAATTGCAAAAATTACTTTCATATTGTAAGGAGACTCCGGTCATTTCGTTACGACACGTGCAGGACATTGTGACAAAAACAGTAGAGACGAATATATTTTCTCTTTCTGATAGCATTGGCAATAAAAAAGGCACTGAGGCTTTACGAGTATTGAGAGACATGTTTTATTTGGGAGAGACGCCTTTTAAACTGATTGGCTTTTTGGCGCGTCATTTTCGAAATTTGGTCTTGATAAAAGATTATCAGCGTATGGGTTATAATGAGACGCAAATAAAAGAAAAAACGAAACTGCACCCGTTTGTAATTAAAAAGAGTTTGCGGCAGGCAGAGCAATTCTCTATGCAACAGTTAGTAAAGGCACTGGAGCGACTGTTGCGTGTGGAAACGGAATTAAAGTCTACAACTGCCAATGGGGAAGAACTATTAGAACAGTTCATAATAGAGTTGTGTTATTTGTAGACGGTAGGAGGAAAAGCAATGGAAGCAGAATTCAGTAAAAAAATGACACAGCGGTTGGCTGAATATGAAGAATATATTGAAAATGAGTGCAGATCCCCTTTGTTGCAAAAGGACAAAGTATTGGTAGACAGAGAAACCTTGCTGGATTTATTAGCAGATTTGAAACGATTTCACAGTGCCGACCAGCACTTGGAGGACAGTGGTGAGTTGGACCTTACCACTGTGCAAATGACCAAGGAACAACTTTTAAAAAATGCTGTATGGCAGGCGCGACAAATGATTTCAGAAGCGGAAGTTGTTCGTACATCTACCTTGGAGAATGCGATGGAGGACGCTAAAAAGGAGGCACAAAAGATTTTAGCTGAGGCAAAGGCCTATGATAAAAAGGTGAAGGCAGAAGCAGAGGAAATTGTAAGTATGACGTTGACAGAACGGCGGCAGGAGTTGGAAGCTGCGCGCAAAGAACTGGAAGATAGTCGGGAAAGTGTGTTAGCGCAGGCGCGGCAAGAAGGTGAAGAAATTTTAGCGGCTGTAAGACAGGAGGCAGAAGAACTGCGTCAAAAATTGGATGAGGAGATCGACGTTTATCGCAGGGAACGAGAAGCGGAACTACGTGAATCCTTAAAAGAGGCGCAGCAAATAGCACAGACAACATTGGAGGAAAAAACAAGAGATGCGTTGAAATTGTATGCGGATACAGTTCATGACGCAGAAGACATGGTAAATCTGATTGTAGGTTTATATGACCAACAAATCGAGGTCATTCAGCAGGACCGCAAGGAGATTATAAATATTATTGAAAAACTAGAGCGGCAAGGATTACAGCGTAGCCGTCCATGAAAATAGACTGCCTGTGCATCACTATACGTACGGAAACGAATGTTGGAGTGATCGGAGGTAGTTTTTGTTTTTGCTGAATTTGTTACTTGATTAAAAAAGTTACAGAATTGAGAAAAAAGTATTGAATAAAAGGAAAAAATAACGTATTATATTTAAAGAAAATCTGTATATAAAAACATAGTGAGCATGGAAATCTGGAAATACATATAATTATGGCAAAGGAGTTATCATGAATAACTGCAACAATGAAAAACATAAAATTTTAATAGCAGACGATTCCGAAATGAATAGAGATCTTCTTTCGGAAATTTTAGCAGATAAGTATGAAATTGTAGGAGTAGAGGATGGTTTGCAGGCCATTGCTTATCTGGAGCAAAATTTTCATTCTGTATCGTTACTATTATTAGATATTGTAATGCCAAAGGCGGATGGTTTTGAAGTATTGGCCTACATGAATAAATATCACTGGATTGATGATATTCCTGTGATTATGATTTCTTCGGAAACAGCTTCATCTTATATAAAACGGGCTTACGATTTTGGAGTAATGGATTATATCAGCCGTCCATTTGATATCTCAGTGGTGCAGCGTCGTGTTGCCAATGCAATTATGCTATATGCAAAGCAGCGAAAGCTGATTTCTATCGTTGCAGATCAAATTTATGAAAAAGATAAAAGTAATAATATTATGATTTCTATCCTCAGCCATATTGTAGAGTTCCGCAATGGGGAAAGTGGCTTGCATGTTTTGCATATCAATATGATTACAGAGATGTTATTGAAACGGCTAGCCCAGAAAACAGATCGCTACAATTTGTCTATGGCAGATATTTCACTTATCAGTATGGCGTCGGCTTTACATGATATTGGAAAAATTGCGATTCCCGATGAAATTTTAAATAAGCCGGGACGCCTGACTGATGAAGAGTTTAAACGTATGCAGTATCATACGGAGGCGGGATCTGAAATGCTGAGTAGTTTAGATTTATATCAGGATGAGCCTTTGGTGAAGTTTGCCTATGAAATTTGTCGCTGGCATCATGAACGTTATGATGGGCGAGGTTATCCTGACGGTTTAGTGGGAGATGATATCCCCATTGCGGCGCAAATTGTAGCAGTCGCTGATGTATATGATGCCTTAACTAGCGAGCGCTGCTACAAAAAAGCATATTCTCATGATGTTGCTTTACAAATGATAGCAAATGGGGAGTGCGGGAGCTTTAATGCATTGGTATTGGAATGTTTAGAGGATATCAGTGAAGAACTTCGCCGAGAAATGCAGATTAATTCGCCGGATCATAAAGTAAGTAAAGAAATTCAGGAGCTTTCTGCGAAAATGCAGCATTATGAGGAACTTTCCTCTTCTACAAAGATGTTGTGGCAACTGGAGTTTGAAAGGGTCAAATCGCAGTTCTTCGTTTCGGAATTACCGGATCTTGCGTTTGTGTATCAAATAGAACCGCCAATTTTAACATTATCACAGCCAAACAGTTTATATGCTGGGATGAGTGAAGCGATTATAGACCCCTTTCATAATGCGCAGTTTGAAGAATATATACAAAATGGGGAACAGCTTATTGACATTATTACAGAAAACGTGCATCAGACCACAATGCAACAGCCTTCATTTCAGGTAACTGGTTTACTTAAATTGAATGGTGTGACAAAACTGTGTTGTTGTATTTGTCGTGCTATATGGGTATTTCGTGATCAACCGCGCTATATGGGTGTTGTAGGAAGAATTATTGAACTTGATGAGCAGGATGCTTTATTAAAAGTAGAATAGAAAACAGATAAAAAAGATAGAGTATTGGATGGATGATTAATATTCAACTATTCTGATGATAAGGAGAATCATATGACATTACAGGAATTTTATACCGTGACAGGCGGCAACTATGAAGATGCGCTGGGACGTTTGCACAGTGAACGCCTTGTGCAGAAATTTGTACTCAAATTTTTGAATGATGACAGCTATTCTTTGCTGTGTCGTTCTTTGGAAGAACAAAACATGGAAGAAGCTTTCCGTGCAGCACATACCTTAAAAGGTGTTTGCATGAATTTGGGTTTTGAACGTTTACTCCATTCCAGCAGTATGTTGACAGAATCATTGCGCAATGGTGTAGGAGAAAATATGACAGAACTTTTTCAGCAGGTACAGCAGGACTATGAGCAAATCATCGCCGCTTTAAAACAGTTTAAAGAAATACAAGGACTATGACAATGAAGAAGCTCGAGAAATCGAGCTCTTTATTTTTATAAAAAGTTTGATGAAGAATGGGAGGAAGTATTATGAGTTTGAATGCAACACCATCAGGAGAAAGGGTACATATTGGCTTTTTTGGACGTCGCAATGCAGGAAAGTCCAGCGTGGTGAACGCTGTCACAGGACAGGATCTGGCGGTTGTATCTGACACACGTGGTACAACCACTGACCCAGTAAGCAAGGCAATGGAGTTGTTGCCTATTGGGCCGGTAGTTATCGTTGATACGCCAGGGATTGATGACGAAGGAGCTCTGGGTGAGCTGCGAGTGCGCAAAACCAGACAGGTGCTGAATAAAACAGATGTTGCTATTCTTGTAGTGGACAGTACATTGGGATGTAGTGAAGCAGAGAATGAATTGATTCAGATTTTTGAAGAAAAGAAAATCAAGTACCTCATTGTATATAATAAATGCGATTTGTTGTCTGATGAAAAACGGCTGGAATTGGAAAAAGAGGCATGCTTAGTAAGTGCGACAGAAAAAATAGGAATTTATGAGTTGAAAGAGGCTATTGGAAAACTGGCAGCATCTGAAGGGCCTAAGCAGCCTTTGGTGGCAGATTTGGTACAGCCCAATGAATTTGTAGTGTTAGTGGTTCCCATTGATTCTGCCGCGCCGAAAGGGCGTTTGATTTTACCTCAGCAGCAAACGATTCGTGATCTGCTGGAAGCAGGCGCAGTGCCCATTGTGACGCGAGAAACAGAATTGAAAGCAACATTGGAGCAGTTAGGGAAAAAACCAGCAATAGTTATCACTGACAGTCAGGCTTTTGCAAAAGTGTCCGCAGAAACGCCTCGTGAAATCCCGCTGACGTCGTTCTCTATCCTAATGGCCCGTTATAAAGGACAATTGCGTGGTGCAGTATTGGGTGCGGCTGCCATTGAAAAACTGCAGGATGGGGATACAGTGCTGATTTCCGAAGGGTGCACTCATCATCGTCAGTGCGATGATATTGGCACTGTAAAGCTTCCACGTTGGTTGAGAGAACATACGGGAAAAGATTTGCAGTTCCAGTTCAGTTCTGGGATATCTTTCCCTGAAGAATTATCCCAGTACCAGTTGATTGTGCACTGTGGGGGCTGTATGTTGAACGAACGGGAAATGCAGTACCGGCAAAAATGTGCTGCTGACCAGAATATTCCTTTTACCAATTATGGGATTGCCATTGCCTATATGCAGGGCATTTTGCAGCGCAGTATTGAGATTTTCCCTCAGCTTTTACGAGATTTAGAGGGGTAAAAATGATGCCTCATAGATAACTTGTATGGCCATATTGGTGGAAGCTATGTGAAAAAACCATAAATTTGTTATATAATAATAACAGAATCATTTATATAGTGAATTCCCAATTATCAGATAATTTATTTAGGAGGTTATTTTCATGGCAGAAGAATTATATGATTTAATTATTATCGGTGGTGGGCCTGCAGGCTTGAGCGCTGGAATTTACGGCGGACGTGCCAGACTGAAAACATTAATTATAGAAAAAGGTTCCTTGGGTGGACGTGCATTTACGACAAGAGAAATTGTAAACTATCCTGGTTATAAAGCTTCCAGCGGTCCTGATCTGACAAATGATATGGCAGAGCATGCAAAGAGCTTTGGTGTAGAAGTGAAAAAGGAAGAAGTGAAGTCGGTAGACTTTAGCGGCGATATCAAAATTGTAAAAACCAAAAAGCATGAATATCAGGCAAAAGCAATTATCATTGCCACTGGCACGGAAGCAAGAGTATTGGGAATTCCTGGAGAACGGGAATTGACTGGTATGGGTGTTGCGTATTGCGCAACCTGTGATGCAGAATTTTTCCAGGATCAAGAAGTGGTAGTCGTAGGCAGTGGCGACCAGGCAATTGAAGAAGGTATGTATATCGCAAAGTTTGCTTCTAAAATTACTGTTGTAGTACTGCATGACGAAGGCGTGCTGGACTGCAACAAGCAGGCAGCGGAAAAAGCCTTTGCCCATCCAAAAATGAACTTCATCTGGAACTCTGTGTTGAGTGAAATCGTTGGGGAAGATGAAGTAGAAGGTGTAAAAATTAAAAATCTGAAGACCGGTGAAATCACCGATTACCCATGTCAGGGTGTGTTCTTCTTCGTAGGTATGGTACCAGGTACCGAATGTGTGAAAGGACAGATGGAGCTGGATCAGAGAGGCTGGATTCATACGAATGATCGTATGGAAACTTCCGTGGACGGCGTATTTGCAGTAGGTGATGTGCGTGATAAATATCTGCGGCAGGTTTCTACAGCTATCGGTGACGGCGCTACGGCAGCCACAGCAGCAGAACGCTATATTGAAGAACAAGAAGATTTCAGAAGAAATGTGGTAGAATCAGAAAAACCTGTTCTGTTAGGCTTCTGGAGCCCAGAATTTGGCGATAGCTTGGATAAAATGGGAAAAGTTGATGAAGCAAACCGTGAAAATGGTGATAAATATAAATTTATCGAAGTAGATATTACCCGTAAAAAAGGTTTAGCTAAAAAATATAATGTGTCTGTAGGCGCAGATAAAACCGCTTGTGTTCTGGAATTGAATAAAGGCGAACTGGTACGGGAACTTTCTTTGGATCAGGATTTGAGAGGGCAAATGTAATTGTAAACCAAAGAGTAACACTCCAAACATCAAACACGAAAATAAAAACAAACAGAACTGGAAGATAATTTTCCGGTTCTGTTTGTTTTTTACAAAAAATCAGGTATGGCAAGGCTCGGGAAACAGATAAAAGCGGAATTGCGCAGATAATATGCCGGTTGATGAATGGTTACTTCCATGCTTCTCTTAACAGTGCCACGCCGTGCTGAATTTGAGTATTGTTTAGAGCGCCGAAACCAAGGAGCACTTTACTTTGGTGTTCTTGTGGAACAGGACCGCTAAAATAAGGAGAAATGGGATAAACTTTTACTCCCTGATGATGAGCACGGTAACACATTTCTTTTTCAGTAAGCCCATTTTTAAGTTGTGCAACTAAATACAGTCCAGCCCCTTCCCCAGAAATTTGTAAATCCGTTCCGAATACAGAGAGTGCTTGCGTTAATTCCTGACAACGGGTACGGTAAACCTTGCGCATTTTGTTCAAATGGGTTTCAAAATGGCCGGAAAGAATAAATTCGTGGAGTACAGCTTGTTCAAAGCGGGACACTGCCGATTGAAAAGAAAGGTACTGTTCCAGATAGATATTTAAAAGTGAAGGAGGAAGCACCATATAGCTGATACGCAGCGATGGCGCAATGGATTTAGAAAAAGTACCTAGATAAATTACACGGCCGTTTTGGTCCAAACTCTGTAATGCCGGTATTGGTCGGGAATTGTAACGAAATTCACTATCATAGTCGTCTTCAATGATATAGCGTTGCTTACTCTCTTGTGTCCAATTGAGCAATTTGATTCGACGGCTTACTGGCATGGTGATTCCCAACGGAAATTGATGTGATGGTGTCACATAAACAGCAATATTAGTATATGGCTCTAAAGGCGTCACCTGCATCCCCTGAGAGTCCATAGGAAAAGAGAGAACAGTGTGTCCCATGCGCTGGAAAAAATGCATGGCTTTGTGATAGACAGGGTTTTCCATGCCGATAACACAGTTGCTGTCTAAAATATAGCTGAGCATTTGCAAAAGATTATCGTTGCCTGCACCAATGATAACTTGTTCTGCAGTGCAATTTACGCTGCGTGCCTGATACAGATACTGGGCAATAGCCTGTCGTAATTTGTAATCTCCCTGAGGAGGCGTACTTGTTAAAAGATTGGGGTCATATTCGTTAAAGCACTTATTCATTGTTTTGCGCCAGACCTGAAAAGGAAATTTATCGCGGGCGACGTCATTAATTGAAAAATCCACGAGAATAGAGTCGGGCTGCACAGGCTGAGACTGTTGTTCCTCTTTGATATTGCCTTGTATGAGTTCGTCCAAATGACAAACAAAAAAACCTCGCTGGGGTTGTGCTGATAAAAAACCTTCAGACACCAACTGGCTGTACGCGGCGCTGACAGTATTGACGCTGATTTGCATTTGCGCTGCCAACTGGCGCTTGGAGGGAAGCCGATAATTATCAGGCAGGACACCAGCGCGGATTTGCTGTTTTATTTGTTGATAAATTTGCATATAGAGAGGTCCGTCATTTTCTTTGAGTGTAAGATGAAGCATCACTATCACCAACTGATACTATAAATTTTTTAGAAACTGATACTTTTAATCAGTTCACTATGGAAGTATTATAATAGCATGAACTGAGTCAGTCAAGAGAAATAAATAAAGAAAAAAGAAGGTATCAGACATGGGAAAGATGACAACAAAAGAGATTGTGATTACAGGGTTAGCCGTTGCGCTAGTTTTTACAGCGACAATGATTCATATTCGCTTACCCATTGGACAAGGTGGGCTGATTCATTTAGGCAACATTCCGCTATTTTTGGTGGCGATTATTTTTGGCAGAAAAATGGGCGCGATAGCTGGTGCCTTCGGGATGGGGCTTTTTGATTTGATGGGCGGCTGGACGCCATGGGCGCCTGCTACATTCATCATTGTAGGCTTGATGGGTTATGCCGTGGGCGTGATCAGTGAAAAGAAGGATAATGTTGCAGGCTATGCAATGGCAATTCTGGTAGCCTGCGCCATGAAAATAGTGGGCTATTATATTGCAGAAGCGCTGATTTACGGAAACTGGGTGCAGCCAGTGTTGTCTATTCCAGGCAACTTAATTCAAATTGGCGTAGCTGCGGTGATTGTACTGCCTATAGCAGGAATGTTAAAACAAGCGTTACGGAGAGAGGTGGTTACGATAAAATGAAAAAAATTATGACGCCGGGACCTACTCAGGTTCGTGAGAATGTAAGAATGGCCAGAAGTCTGGTCACGACCAATCCTGATTTGGATTTGGAGTTTTATGAATATTACAGGGATACCTGTGATTTGCTGAGCGGTTTACTGCACACGAAAAATGTGTGCTACATTTTAAGCGGGGAAGGTATTTTAGGGTTAGAAGCGGCCTGCGCTTCGTTGACCGAACCCGGTGACAGGGTGCTGGTATTGGACAATGGTATCTTTGGAAAAGGCTTCGCGGATTTTGTGCGGATTTATGGCGGCGAGCCGATTCTGTACACTGCTGATTATCATGAAGATTTTGATGTCACGGCGCTGGAAGCATATTTGAAGCAGGAGCATGATTTCAAATATGCAGCAGTGGTACATTGTGATACTCCTACCGGTGTACAGAATCCTATTGAGAAGATTTGCCCGCTGTTAAAGCAGTATGGCATTTTGTCCGTGGTAGACGCGGTATCCAGCATGTTTGGTGTAGATATTGATGTGGATGCCTGCCAGGCGGATATCGTGTGCGGTGGCTCCCAAAAAGCTTTGTCCGCTCCGGTAGGGCTAACCATGCTTTGCGTCAGCAAGGAGGCTTTAGAGGCGATGGAGCAGCGGAAAACGCCAATCGCCTCGTTCTATGCCAACATTTTGAACTTTCGTGATTATTATAAAAACAAGTGGTTTCCTTATACCATGCCGATCAGCGATATTTACGGATTGCGCACTGCTCTGGAAAATGTACAAGCCGATCCCGATATCCATGCACGGCATAAAAAAATCGCCGACGCTACTAGACGTGCCATAATTGAGGCAGGACTGAAACTTTACCTGCGCAAAGGTTACTGTCCTACCGTGACAGTTATGGAAGTGCCTCAGGGCGTGGATTCTGCCCAACTTTTACAGCGAATGGAGCAAACTTACAGTGTGATGATAGCAGGATGCTTTGATATTTTAGCAGGAAAAGTAATCCGTTTAGGACACATGGGTGAAAATGCCAATATAGAAGATGTAACTATGATGTTGGATGCTTTGGACCACACCTTTGCCGATTTGGGCTATCCGTTAAAAGCGTCCATGAAAGATGTATTTTTGCGGGAAATGAAATAAAAAATTAGCAGATTCCTTTATGGATGGATATAAGAAAAGCAATGGGTCATTGAACCGATCTTCAATTGTTAGATTTTTTGGTCTAACTTTCTTGGGGCGGTTTGGGATTCATTGCTTTTTGTGTTATATAATGAAATGTTTTTATTAGATCTTTTTAGAGCTTAGATAATTTTCATAAGCGTCTCGAGAAAACGTTCGATAAGTGGGGAATTTGCATTGTCTCGATGGATAATATAACTGGCATGAAAGGGGAAGGCTTCTTTAACAGGGACGTTTAGAATTTTTCCGTTAAAATCATTGAAGTAGTAGGGCAGATAGTTGTTCACTTTCACTGCCAAGGAAACCGCCAAATTATCACAGACCAATTGTTGTGAAATACCATAGTAATGTGTAGGCAAAATATATGGTTTTCCATATTTTTTCAGCTCATTCAATAAATCGACGCCACAAGCCTGGTCATTTAAAGCCAACGGGTAGGTTAAAAGTGTCCGTAGTGAGATAGAGCTTTCCAAAGATAATGGGGACATCTGACTGATTCTAGCTAGTAATTGAAAATCAATAATTTCTTTAACAATCAACTCCGGAGAAGGTATTGTATCAGTGTCATTGGTGGAATATTCATAAGAAGAAATGACCCCTAGGTCATATTCTTTGTTTCGAATGGATTCCTTGATAGCCTTACGAGACAGAGTTTTACTGACCAGTCGAATATTAGGATAATATTTATAAAAATGAGAAGCAATTTTAGGCATAATCAAGGTATTGATTCCGGGCTCCAGGACAATGGTAAAATCACCGGATAGTTGCGTATTGTTTTTAGCGGCGATCTTTAATTTTAATTGATCCAACTGGATAAGCATCTGTTGAGAGATATCAATGAGTTCCTGACCGATTTCAGTAGGGAATACACCATGATAGGTACGCTCTAATAATTTGGTATCCAGTTCTTTTTCTAAATTTTTGATAGCTGTGCTGAGTGTCTGTTGGCTGACAAAGAGTTTATTGCTGGCAAGATTCATTGATTTGCGCTTTGCAATTTCACATAAATATTCTAGTTGTTCTAATCTCATACAGATATTCCTCTCTGAAGTATGTTTTATAGACATGTTTATACTAAAATTATACCGTATTTTGAGATAAAAAGTAAAGAGTGCGGCAGAGCGTAGTGCAGGGAGAAACATATAGTAAAGAAATAGACAAAGAAAAAGATACTTGGTGGAAAATCCATTTGTTAAGCTCATTTTTGCTATTCTTGCAGAAATTATGCTACAAAAAAATAGAGAATATTTTTGAAAATATTGTCTATTTTTTTGCTATACATAAGAAATGAAAGGTGTCTATAATAAAGAAAAAATGAAAGATTTTAATTGAGGTGAATAGTCTTATGACACAGGAAAATTTGACGCTGAACCGCTTGCATGAGTTGCGGGAACGCAGTGCCCGTTGCTGCTGCAGATTTTGCGGCGGAAAATTAGAAATTCGCAAAATTATCTTCACGGGGTATAATGCGCGAATAGAGATTTTTTGCTCAGAATGCAATCGAATCGAATATGGCACGGAGCCGGAAATTTATCTGAGCGCGAAATATTTTGTCGAAGCGATGCAGTTTAATTACTATCCAGATTTGGATGACAATGGACAGACGAAAAAAATGAATATCGCGAAGGTTTGCGATATTATGGCCTGGGAGAACAAACATATGGGTTTTTTGAAACCGGAAGGCTTTGCAGTACCGGTTGAACTGAATCCGGTTATTTTGGGAGATATGCTGGTGATGGATGAAGAGGAATTGGCACAGCAGAATTGTACGGAAAGTCAGGGTTGACGCGATGGTAAAGATAGTGATAAAAGCGGAAAAGGTGTGTTGCCAATCAGGTCAGCATTATTTGCTGAAGGACATAGACTGGGAAGTCAAACAAGGAGAGCATTGGATTGTATTTGGACTGAACGGAAGTGGAAAGACAACATTGCTCAGTGCCATTGCGGGATATAAGCAGCATACTGCGGGAAAATTGGAGGTTTTGGGACAAGTTTATGATGATACAAGCCTTTTTTCCTTGTCGAAACAGATTGGCTGGGTGAGCGCTTCTTTTTTTGATAAATATTATAGCAGTGAAACCGTTTTATGCATTGTATTGTCAGGGCTTTTTGGTACATTGGGAATCGGGGCGGAGATCAGCGACCAGGATGTGCAGAAAGCGAGAGCTCTGCTGGAGCAATGGCACATAGGGCATAAAAGTGATATGCCTTTTTCTATGTTGTCCAAGGGCGAGCAGCAAAATGTTTTAATTGCCCGCGCTCTGATTTCTGATCCGAAAATTTTGGTCTTAGATGAGCCTGGAACGGGGTTAGACGTATTTGCCAGAGAAAACCTGCTGCAATGGGTAAAACTGATTGCTGAGACTACAGAGACCACCATTATTTATGTCACCCATTATCCGGAAGAAATTCAACCATGCTTTGAAAAATGCTTGTTGCTGCAGCATGGTCAGGTATTGGCCAATGGGAGCATTGACGAGGTTTTTCAGAGCGATGTGCTTTCAAATGTATTGGGCGAACCAGTAATGGTGCAGAAAAACGAAAACGGGACAGTTATGCTACAGAGAAAAAATAGAAAAGAGGAAGATTTATGACCTCAATACGAGATTTGACATGTATCCATAGCGTTGCACATATGGCGGAATGTGGGAAATATGAGGAGGAGTTTATTGTTTATGGCTGCTCCAGTGTAGAAAATGGGAAAATTGTTTATCGCATCAGTCCTTCTGTACGGGAAATTCTTCAGTTCAAGGAACAGGCGGTTTTGGACAATCAGCTTGTTTCACCGGTGCATACTTTGATGAATCGCTGTCTTGTGCAGACCGGACAGCATGAACAACGCTTATACGAAACGGAAATCCGTCTGGCAAACACGTTGCGAAAATTGTATTCACATCTGTTTTTTGAACAGCTGGCAGTGTGCAACGAGGCGCTTTTTAACGATGACGCAAAAGAAATTTTTGATAATTTGCGGTTTCAAATGAGCGGTATTTTTTCTTTGGATTACCTACAGATTTTGCAAGGATTAGTAGCAATGGCCTATTTTGCCCACGTGCTGACACCGGCAGCACTGCTAGAGATTCAGCAGTGGCAGAAAAAAGTGCAGCAGCAGCTGGAGCATGATGTATTTATCGCAAAACCCTTCAAACGGACCTTTTTCGGAATTTGTTATTTGAATCAGGAGGGAAAACCGCAATACAAGGTGAACGCACAGGAATTTATGATTATGATGGAGCAACGGAAATTAAAACAGCGGAGGATTCCTGTCACGCCCATCTTTCAAAAAACCTACTGGTATGGTTACGGTATAGAACCAAAAGAGATAAAAGAACAGTTCAAAAAGCAGCTGGCAACCTATTATGGGGAAACCTATTGGCTTTATTGGAAAAAAATTAAAGGTTTGGCTCCTGTAGTGGAAAAAACGAAGTTTCAGCAGGCATTAAAATTGATTGAGGTGACGAATGTGCCGGAACAAAAGGATGCATTTTTAGAGTTTGGTTATGATTGGAATGTGGTTGCCTTAGATATATAACAAATGGATTGATAGGAAATTTGTGAGAAAAAATAGTTAGGGAAGAAAGAGGACTTCACATCGTAAGACGCGAGGTCCTCTTTTATATGTGGAAGTTGTGCGGAGGTACAAAAATTTTCAACAATTTTCTATAAATCTGGTCTGTTTCTATGTTATGCAGAAATAAATTTTATAGATATAATAAAGGTGAAAAGTTTGTTAATACTTTTATTACCAAGAAAAGGAGAGGATTGAAATGGTAAGAGAAGCAAAAACCAATAAAATTTTGGTTTTGGGTGTAGACGGCATGGACCCACGCCTGACAAAGAAATTTATGGATCAGGGTAAACTGCCGCATATTAAAGAATATGTAGAAAAAGGTGCTTGCCGGGAAGATTTGATTTTGTTAGGCGCTATGCCGACTATCACACCTCCACTGTGGGCAACCCTGGCAACAGGAGCCTATCCAGAAACCCATGGAATTACATGTTTCTGGAATCAGTCAAAGGAAAGTCTGGATGAAATTGTGTATGCTTTTGACTCTCTGACCTGCAAAGCAGAGCAGTTGTGGAATGTGTTTGCAGAAGCCGGTAAAAAAACGTTGGTATGGCATTGGCCAGGTGGGTCTTGGCCACCTAGCTCTAACAGTGAAAACCTGTATGTAGTAGATGGGACACAGCCAGCTAGCGTAAGCATGGGTTCTTCCCTGAGAGATATGGAATTGTATATTCATGCAGATGTGAATATTCAAGATGCCGTTATGGTAGAAGGGGAAAAACATGATAACGGCGCAGGCTGCATTATCACAGATCTAGAAGATATGGGAGATGAAGCAGTACTCGATACATCTTCCAGTAAAGCTTTAGAAGCTCTGGACAAAGCGTTGAATCGTAAAAAAGTTACCAGTATTATGAGAACCTTAGATGAAGGGGACTTTGGAACAAAAATTTCCGACAGATCTTCAAAAGTTCCCCTAAAGGACGCAAAAAACTGGAAAAATGCCAAACTTGGCGCCAAAGAATTCAGCATTATACTGGCAAATGGTATGAAACGTTGGGTTTGTCTGTTGGAGCCTAATGCAGAGGGCATTTACGATACAGTAGCAATCTATAAGAAAAAACAGGATGAACAGCCATTGGCCATCGTGAAAAATAATGAACTTGTGAAAAATGTGATTGATACAGTTCCGTATAAAGATGGGACAACACGGGTAAGTCGTTCTGTACGTGTCTTTAACATGGCGGAAGATGGGAACAGCGTTGAAATGTGGGTTAGCAACGGTATGGACATTGATAATGGCGATATGCTGTTTCACCCAAAAAGCTTTTACAATGAAATTATTGAAAATGTGGATTATGTGCAACCGGTTATGGTTACATTGGGCGGACAGGAAACCGTGGTTCGTGAAATCATGCAGCCGGGCTGGGAAGTATATACACAATGGCAGGCTGATTGCTTGAAATACGCCATTGAAGAAAAAGGGATGGAAGTTATCTTCTCTCATATTCACAACGTAGACAATATGGCTCATGTATTCTGGAACTGGGCAGAAGAAAGAGATTTTCAGCCTGGTTTGAATGTAGCAGCCTATGAGAAATTCATTGAAAATGCCTATATTGATACCGATAAATATTTGGGGAACTTCCTGCACTTGCTGGATGAAGACTGGACAATCTTCATTGTTTCCGACCATGGTTTGTTAGTCACAGAAGAGTTGCCTCCTGTATTGGGAGATCCATTTGGAGTAAATGCCGGTGTAATGTGTGAACTGGGTTACACAGTGCTGAAAAAAGATGAAGAAGGAAATGATCTGCCGGAAATTGATTGGACACAGACTAAGGCAATCGCAACTCGTGGCAATCATATTTGGATTAACTTAAAAGGCCGCAACGCGACTGGGATTGTAGAACCAGAAGACAAATACGAATTGGAACGTCAGATTATTTCCGATTTGTATAGCTATCGCGATCCAAAAACCAATAGACGTGTTGTTGCTATGGCAATGCGCAACAAAGAAGCAGCTATCATTGGTATGAGCGGTCCAGACTGTGGGGATATTATTTACTTCTTGGAAGAAGGATTTAATCGTGTACATGGCGATTCCTTATCTACCTATTTTGGCTGCAAGGATACCTCTGTATCGCCAATCTTTATTTCAGCAGGGAAAGGCCTGAAAAAAGGCTGTCTGACCAATCGCGTTATTCGTCAGGTAGACGTTGCAGCAACAATTGCTCATTTAGGCGGTGTAAGAATGCCTGCACAATGTGAAGGGGCACCAATTTATCAGATTCTTGAAGAAGAAATGTAATTTCTCCCGAAGTATAGCTGGCAGAGGGATAAGCATTTATATGATAGGGCTTTATCCCTTTGTCAAAAAATAGGATTTATAAAAATTTATAGCGCAATACTGAGAGATGACAATAGAAATGGAGGCATCTATATGTCAAGTGCAGCAACGAATAAAAATAAAGTGTATTATATCAATGTAGTTATTTATCTGGTTATTTTATTTGGTATCGGATTAATTCCACCCTTTGGTGCAATCACAGAATTGGGTATGAAAGTTTTGGGCGTTTTTATTGCTACAATTTATGGTTGGATGACGTTAGGTTTGATTTGGCCGAGTATTTTTGCTTTGGTAGCATTAGGTATAGCTGATTATGTTGGAATTCAGCAAGCTTTTTGTGATGGGTTTGGGTATATGAACATTCCGATTTTAATTATGTCCTTTGTGTTTGCAGCAATTGCAGATCAAACGCATATTACCGAATATCTGGCCAATTGGCTGACGTCCAGAAAGATTATTGTTGGTCGGCCATATGCCTTGATGGCAGTGTTATTTTTTGGAATGGAAATTTTGAATCTTTTAGGGACCGGTTTTGTAGGTGTATTTATCATTTGGGGTTTGATTGTATCATTGGCAGAAGCAGCAGGGTATCAAAAGGGAAATGCCTTTGTGAATTTTATGATTCCTTCTGCATTGGTAATTTTCGTAATATCGGGGTTTGTGTTCCCCTTTAAAACAAGCTCCTTGATTATGTTGGGGATTTTTTCTAAAGGGACTAACCTGGCGTTTCCTGATTTGCAATACCTTATTTGGCAGTTGATTATTGTCAATCTGTATATCGTGATTTTGTTGCTGGTAGCCAAATTTATTTTACGCCTTGACGTGAGCGTACTGGCCCAATTGACCAATGACTTGGGGAAAGAACACAGAGACGAAAAAATGAATTCCGAACAGATTTTTGGGCTTATCATGCTGTTAGCATACATTGTAATGATGTTATTGCCGATGCTTTTGCCGAAAACATGGGCGTTTACACAGTTTTTATCTAAATTTGGGATTTTAGGATCTTTGGGGGTTTTGATTTCCATTGCAATGGCAAAAAGAACTCCAGAAGGAGAACCATATGTAAATTTTGCGAAAGTTGCAGCAAAAGGGATTTCATGGGATGTGATTTGGTTAATCGTAGCTACGACACCGTTGGCGGCTGCTTTCCAAGCGGAAGAATGTGGAATTATGACAACCTTGATGGGCTTCTTAACACCGATTTTGACCAATATGAGTCCCGCAATCTTCATTATTGCATGTACTATTATTTTAGGAATTACCACACAGTTTGTGCATAATCTGATTTTGGGGATTGTGTTTATCCCTATTTTGTGTCCGTTATGTGCAACCTTGGGCGGAAATCCATACGCTTGTTATCTGGCCATCAATATGGCATTGATGATGGCATTTATCACACCGGCTGCAAGCATGAATGCAGGGCTGATTTTCGGTCATCCTTGGCTGAATGCGAAAACTGCATATGTGCAGGGTACCATGCATTTGGTTATAGGTCTCTCTATTGCATTAATCATTGGGTTACCGTTAGCCAATATTTTATTCTAAAGGATTGTTTATGAAAACTTTATACCAAAGCACAGCGCTACTATATTGGTAGCGCTGTTTTTGAATATGAGCGGCATATAATGTTCGTTGATAAAATTTTTTATCAACTTAGCAGTTTTCTTTGCGTTGGAGGCAATAGCAGGGTGCCCTCCACTTGGAAAAAGATGTATGAAGCATTGGGAAGTATGGATGCCATTTCCTGATATTCATTTTCGAGGTCGCTTCGGCACATCTCATCTTGTTTGCTCCCCATAAAGAGAATAGGGATTTTCAGTTCTTCCAATGGCCTATGGAATAGAGGCCGTTTTTCTTCTACACATTGCAATAAAGCTTCTTTATGATTGCCTTCTGATATCATACGCAAAATTGTCTTAATTGAATATCTGACTTGGCTGTTCTTCTTTCAGATAACAGATTTTTTGTAGTTATTCTTGTGCCAAATACAACACTGCTTTTTTCAAATCTGAGACAAATTGTGTCTGTTGTTTTTTGAGATAAATTTTCACAAAAGGCTTCATAAAAATTTTTTTAGCAGTTACATGTTCTGTAAAAGTTATTTCTGTTTCATTTTCTCTGGGAGTGAAAACGCCAACCCAATGGCCTTTCATGTTATTGTTCTCCATATCGAATTCCCAACGCTTGTATGGTTCTACAGCAGTGATGGTAAAAGTAGTTGGATACCCCTCTTTGGTGTATTCAATGAATTGGTTTTCATCTACGACTTCTGTATTGCGCAGATCACTGCGCCACGTATAATTATCAACCATCGTAACAATTTCCCATACTTTGTGAATATCACATGGAATCAGGGCTTTTATAGTTGAAGTTGCCATGGGCAACACCTCCGTAGATTTTTGTTGTTACGCTTATTTTATCATAGTTTGTCTGTAGTATCTATCTTTATCAGACGATGAAAATCAAATTTTTTGTATAGGCGAGGTGTTCTTCCAATTGAAAGTGGGAATTATGCATGAATGATGAACGGTGGTTAGTTAAAGAAGAGAAAATTTTTGAGTATATGGTAGGTAATTTAATGGTACATGACAGAGCAACATATCTTATGAATTTTACAGTGTAAAGAAAAAGACATACATATAAAGATTTTATGTGAACATAGGAGAATCTTAAAGGAAAAAGTTTGTTTCTTTATCTGAAATTCGTTATAATAACAGTAGAAAGAATGGAAAAAATAAGAAATGGAGAGCGGAGCATGGCAAAGGAAAAGAGCGTTTTTTTCTGTCAGGAGTGCGGATATGAGAGCGCAAAATGGCTGGGCAAGTGTCCTGGCTGCGGACAATGGAACACCTTTGTAGAAGAAACAATTTCAAAGCAAAAAAATGAGGCTGTCCGTCTGTTGCCATCCAGTGAGCCCATTGGAATACGGGAGATCGTGTATGATGATTTGCTGCGTATTGATACAGGCATTCAAGAATTGAATCGAGTGTTGGGCGGCGGGATGGTATCCGGTGCGCTGATGCTGTTGGCAGGAGATCCGGGGATTGGCAAATCAACGCTGACCATGCAGGTGGCAGGTCGCATAAAGCTGGATACGCCTATTCTCTATGTTTCCGGCGAAGAATCTCGGCAGCAGTTGAAAATGCGGGCACAGCGTCTAGGTGTGGAAAATGAGCGATTATTTATTTTGACAGAAAATAATTTATCTACAATAGAAAAGCAGGTAAAAAAGTTTCAGCCTAAGTTTGTTATTTTGGATTCCATTCAGACTGTCTATTTGCCAGAAATTTCCTCGGCACCGGGCAGTGTGAGCCAACTGCGCGAGTGTACTGGCCGTGTACTGCAATGGGCGAAGGGATTGGATATTTCTATTATTTTGGTGGGCCATGTGACGAAAGACGGTTCTGTGGCAGGACCGAGAGTTTTGGAGCATATGGTGGATGCAGTGCTCTTTTTTGAAGGGGAGCGACACAACCATTTCCGCATTCTTCGTACGTTGAAAAATCGCTTTGGCTCTACGAATGAGATCGGTGTGTTTGAGATGCAGGAGAGAGGTTTGCGGGAAGTGCACAATCCTTCGGAGATTTTTCTGTCAGAGCGGCCTCAAGGCGCAGTAGGTTCTGTAGTAGTGCCTTGTATGGAAGGCAGCAGGCCGGTGCTGGTAGAGTTACAGGCATTGGTGGCTTCAAGCCCCTATGGGCAGCCTCGCCGCATGACTAATGGCGTAGATTTTAACCGCACGGCGATGCTGTTGGCGGTATTGGAAAAGAAGATGCGTTTGCCGTTGGGCAATCAGGATATCTACCTCAATGTGGTAGGCGGTCTGAAGGTGGATGAACCAGCCATAGACTTAGGAGTTATTGTGGCTTTAGTGTCCAGTATGCAAAACCGTCCCATCTTGGATGATGTGATCGTGTTGGGAGAAGTTGGATTGACAGGAGAAGTGCGGACGATCAGCTTCTTGGAGAAGCGATTAATTGAAGCAGAGAAGATGGGTTTTCATCTTGCTATAGTGCCTAAGGGTAATTTAAAGCGTGAACAACAGTATCCGTTGGAAGTGCGCGGCGTTGGCAGCGTAGCGGAGGCGTTAAAAACAATTTTAGGAGGTGCGTAAATGGAAAGAGTTGGTGGAAAAAAGAATGAACTGATTACGTTATTAAAACAAACTGCGCCTGGCACACCTTTGCGTGAGGGGCTTGATAATGTGTTGCGGGCAAAAACCGGTGGGCTGATTGTACTGACAGATGATCCTGCTATCAATGATTTGGTAACTGGCGGTTTTGTAATTGATTGCCCTTATTCTCCAGCTAGTTTGTATGAATTGGCCAAGATGGATGGCGCGATTATTTTGAACAAAGATGCTACGCGGATTTTGCGCGCCAATGCACATTTGAATCCTGATCCCAGCGTGCCGTCTTCAGAAACGGGAATTCGGCACCGTACTTCGGAAAAGGTAGCGCGGCAGCTGGATGTGCTGGTGGTATGTATTTCTCAGCGCCGCAACGTGATTACGCTGTTTAAGGGCGATATCAAGTATTATGTGAAAGAAAGCAATGTGCTGGTGGGATTGGCCAATCAGGCAGTGCAGACGTTGGATAAATATAAAACAGTCTTGGATAAGGCGCTAAACAGCCTCAGTGTGTTGGAATATGACGGTATGGTATCTATCAACGACGTGGCTAAGGTTTTACAGCGGGCGGAAATGTTTGCCCGTGTGGAAGAAGAGTTGAGCAAGTATATCAGTGAGCTGGGAACCGAGGGACGCCTAATTCAAATGCAGGTAGAGGAACTGATTTCCAATGTAGCACGGGATGAAGAACGTACGATTATGGATTATGAAAACTGGGGTGGACAGAAGAGTGTTAACGACATCTTACAACGTCTGCGTAATCTGCGCTCGGAGGATTTGCTGCACTTGGAAATCTTTGCCCGGGAAATGGGTTATGAAATCGGCAAAAATCAAGATACAATTTTGGTAACACGGGGATATCGTTTGTTAAGCCGCATTCCTCGGTTGCCTTTTGGTGTAATACAAAATATGGTTAAATATTTTGGCTCCTTTGCAAAAATTCAGCAGGCTTCCGTAGAAGATTTAGACGAAGTGGAAGGAATTGGCGAAGCAAGGGCGAAAACAATTAAAGACGGACTGAAAAGAATGCGGGATCAAATTTATTCTGAATTCCATTGGATTTAACAAAATTTCTATTATTTTGTTAGGATTTCTTAAAGTTTGTTTTGTAGAATAAAAATAAGAAAGGAGGCGAAAAAATGAAATATAATGTGTTAAAACGAATTGTACAAATCTTTTTTGCTTTGATTGGGATGGCGATTGTGGTTTATGCGGCACCGTTATTGGCTGTGCCCCTTAGGATGCAGTTTGGCTGGTCTGCGCAGAGCATTTTAGTCTTAGAAGTTGTGTTGGCCGCTGCGGTGGCAATCATTTTCTGGCTGATTGCAACACCGTTGCTGGATCGCATGATCACCATTACAAAGTGGATGGAAGGAAAACTACAGAAAATGTCTACTCAGGATTTACTGAGTGGCGCAATTGGTTTAATTATCGGACTCATAGTAGCATTTTTTATTGGCTATGCCCTGTCCTTTTTACCCATCATCGGGCCATATATGCCGTTGGTGATGTGTCTGGTGTTTGGCTACTTAGGCGTAAGCTTGGGAGTGCGCAAACGGGAAGACTTGGTAGCCTTTTTTGGGGGGCTGGGGAAAGATGGTAACCGGTTTCGAGTCAAAGGCAAGACGAGGGCAGCAGGGTATTGCAACATGCCGAAGGTTCTGGATACAAGCGTTATTATTGATGGAAGAATTGCAGATATTTGCAAAACAGGGTTTGTGGAAGGCCCTATTGTAATTCCTAACTTTGTACTGGAAGAACTACGGCACATTGCTGACTCATCCGATGCGCTGAAACGGGCAAAGGGTCGTCGGGGCCTGGACATGCTGAATATCATTCGCAGCGAGCTGGATATTGAAGTTGAAATCTCCAATCGAGATTACGATGATATTGCAGAAGTGGATGATAAATTGGTACGGTTGGCCCAGGAATTGTATGGCTGTGTAGTAACCAACGATTATAATCTGAATAAAGTGGCGACTCTACAAGGTGTTGTGGTGTTAAATATAAATGAGCTGGCTAACGCTATCAAACCTGTCGTATTGCCTGGGGAAAAAATGATCGTGAACGTCATGAAGGACGGGAAAGAACATAACCAGGGCGTTGCTTATTTGGATGACGGCACTATGATTGTAGTGGAAAATGGTCGCCGATACATTGGGAAAACCATTGAAGTGGAAGTGACCAGCGTGATTCAAACCAATGCAGGCCGTATGATTTTCGGAAAACCATTGGAAAAATAAAAGAGCAAACAGCACGATTGAGAGGGAGTTGCTGCAGAAAAAGGTTCAGGCGGGGACAGAACGCCTTTGGCCGCTGCAGCGACTCTTTTTCTGCATATAGGAGGGGACGAAGCATGAAGACAGCGGCAATTATCTTAGCAGCAGGTTCGGGGAAACGCATGCAAGCCGGACAAAATAAATTATTTCTTACATTGTATGGCAAAACCGTGCTGGAGCATACAGTGCAGGCTTTTCAGGAGAGTGCGCTGATAGACGGTATTTTGCTTGTCACCAAGGACACCGAAATGGCATGGGTGGAAAGGCTGGTGCCGCGAAGTCATTATGATAAAATTATCGGATATACTATTGGCGGCAAGGAGCGGCAGGATTCGGTGCTGTGCGGGTTGGAGAATCTGCCGACTGTCTATGAAAGGGTGTTGATTCATGATGGCGCTCGTCCTTTTGTGACAGAAGCACTCATTGCAAAACTGCTGGCCCAGCTGACGCCAGAGTGTGGGGTTATTGCTGGTGTGCCGGTAAAGGACACGATAAAACGGGTAGATGCCTGGGGGATGGTGCAAGAAACGCCAGCGCGCAGCCAGCTTTGGCAGGTGCAGACGCCACAGTGCTTTTACACAGCAGCTATTTTGGAGTGCTACCGAAAGGCGCAGGAAAACGGCTTTATTGCCACGGATGATGCATCTGTAGCAGAACAATACGGTTTGCCTGTGAAAGTGGAAGAAGCATATTATGAAAATATTAAACTGACGACGCCGGAGGATCTGGAAACAGCAGAGATTTTTTATCAACGCATGAGAAAAAATGAAAAGTGAGGAAACATGTTATGGACGAAATAAGAGTAGGATTTGGATACGATGTACATCGTTTGGTGGAGGAACGCAAATTGATTTTGGGCGGTGTAGAGATTCCCTACGAAAAGGGGCTTTTAGGGCATTCTGATGCAGATGTGCTGGTGCATGCGTTGATGGATGCCATGCTGGGCGCTGCAGGAATGGGGGATATCGGCAGACATTTCCCGGACAATGATGCTCAATATGCAGGAATCAGCAGTATGCTTTTGTTGCAGCGTGTGACGGAATTGTTGAAACAAGCAAACTATGAGGTAAATAATGTGGATGTGACAGTGGTGGCACAGCGGCCTAAGCTAGCAGGCTTTATTCCGCAGATGGAAGTCAATATCGCTGAGGTATTGCAGATTGGGCAGGACAGAATCAATATAAAGGCTACCACTACAGAAAAATTGGGCTTTACAGGGGAAGGCTTGGGTATTTCAGCTTATGCAGTATGTACGATAAAAGCACTGCAGCAGGAAAAGGAGTAGGAAAATGAACGACATTTCTATTCGCGCCATGAAGGAAGAAGATTGGCCTGCTGTAGCTGCGATTTATGAACAGGGGATTGCCGGACATAGAGCGACGTTTTCTTTGAAAGTGCCTACTTATGCCCAGTGGGATGGCGCGCATCATAAACACAGCCGTTTGGTAGCACAGAATAAAAATGGTGTGGTAATTGGTTGGGCGGTGATTGCGCCCAGCTTTGCCAGAGATGTGTACTCTGGTGTGGCAGAAGTCAGCATCTATGTACATGAGGACTATCAGCATCAAGGGGTAGGACAACTATTATTGGAAGCCATGGCGGAGGAAAGTGAGCGCAACGGAATTTGGACGCTGGAAGCGTTAATTTTTGACGATAATTTGCCCAGCCTAGCGTTGTTTCAAAAATGCGGCTATGTAGAGTTGGGTGTGCGACAGAAGCTAGGGTACGATACAGCCTTGCAACGTTGGCGCAATGTGGCGCTTTTAGAGCGGCGCAGTCAGAATGAAAAATTTATGTAAATGCTGCAAGAAATAACGAAGAAATTTCTGGAAAACGTTTAGGATGAAAGCACTATAAAAGAATTATAAGGATTTTTTGCAGATTATACAATCCAAAAGCAAATTGTACTTGACAAACTGCAGTAGGATTACATAAAATACAACTAAGCCTTGCAAAAATTGATATGCAACGACAGAGAATGGGCAGAGTATTTCTGTAGGAAGTGTCAGAGAGGGTTTGTCATTGGCTGGAAGCAAACTTGATGAAATACAGAGAGAAGTGCGCCCGGGAGTTGGCAGGTTGAAGCTGCATCGCAGCGGTAGAGTTGTCCGTTTGGCCCCGTTATCGGCTGCAGAGTGTCCCCGTGGTATTGCACGGAGGACAGAACTAGAGTGGAATCACGGTCATGCGTCTCTAATAGAGGAGATGCATGACCGTTTTTTTAGGGATAAAAAGACAGATGTAATAATATGATAAATGAGGAGGTTTGCTATGTTTGAGCAAATGCAAGAGGACATTCAGGTGGTATTTGAGCGAGATCCGGCAGCAAAAACAAAAATTGAAGTGCTGCTGAATTATCCCGGTTTGCATGCGATTTGGATACAGCGAGGAATCACCCATAAGCTGTATCAAAAGAAGCACTTTGTGTTGGCACGCTTTATCTCCCAGGTAGCCCGTTTTTTCACACAGGTGGAAATTCATCCCGGCGCACAGCTGGGAAGACGGCTGTTTATTGACCATGGCGCAGGCATCGTCATCGGGGAAACTGCGGAGATCGGCGATGATGTCACGTTATATCAAGGTGTAACCTTAGGCGGTACTGGAAAGGAAAGCGGGAAACGTCACCCTACTTTGGGTAATGATGTCGTGGTTGGCGCCGGAGCAAAGGTTTTGGGCTCTTTTCGCGTAGGCAACAATGTAAAAATCGGTGCTGGTTCTGTGGTGCTGAAACCGGTGCCAGATAACTGTACGGTGGTAGGCATTCCCGGTAGAGTCGTAGCCAAAGACGGACAGAGCTTACAGCACGATGCCGAATTGAAGAAAAAGCATCAGGCTGACTTGGCGCATGATAAGCTGCCCGACCCGGTAGAGGATGCACTGGAATGTATGCAAAATAAAATTAAGGAATTGGAAGCAAAAGTGAAGCATTGGGAGGAAACAAAAAATGAATAAACCGATCATGGTGCATAACACCCTGAACAATTGCAAGATGGAATTGAAAACGCTGGAACCGGGTAAGGTAAAAATGTATGTATGCGGTCCCACTACCTATAACTACATTCATTTGGGCAATGCCCGTCCTATTGTGGTGTTTGATACCATTCGCCGCTATTTAACCTACTGTGGCTATGAAGTGACCTATATTCAAAATTTCACCGATGTGGATGATAAAATTATCAAACGCGCCAATGAGGAAAAAGATGATCCCATCAAGCTGGCAGCTCGTTATATTGATGAGTTTTTCAAAGATGTGAATGCGTTAAATGTGCTGCCGGCCACAAAATATCCTAAGGTAAGCGAGCATATGCAGGATATCATTGATTTTGTGCAGCGCATTATCAATGCTGGCTACGGCTATGAGCTGGATGGCGATGTGTATTTTTCTGTGCGCAAATATGCAGAATATGGCAAGCTGTCCGGGCGTAATCTGGACGATATGCAGGCAGGAGCCCGTGTAGACGTAGATACCCGTAAACAAGATCCTATGGATTTTGCGTTGTGGAAAAGCGCGAAGCCCGGTGAACCTGCTTGGGACAGTCCATGGGGAAAGGGGCGTCCCGGTTGGCATATTGAATGCTCTGCTATGAGCTGCAAATATCTGGGCGAACAATTTGACATTCACGGCGGCGGGCAGGATTTGATTTTCCCGCACCATGAAAATGAGATTGCCCAAACCGAATGCGTCACTGGCAAGCCGATGGCCAATTACTGGCTGCATAATGGATTCATTACCATTAATTCGGAGAAAATGTCCAAATCGCTGGGGAACTTTTTCCTGCTGCGCGATATTCTGGACAAATTCGATGCAGAAACAGTGCGTTTCTATTTGCTGTCGGTACAATATCGCAGTCCTTTGGATTTTGATGATGAAAAGCTACAGGTAGCGCAGAAAGGGCTGGAACGGCTGAAAAACTGCTACAATGGACTTCATAGTGGTCTGCAGATGGCGAAGACAGAAAATACCGCTGCCGGTGCAGAGCTGCTGCAAAAGATAAATGCTCTGGAGGAAGCTTTCCAAGACGCGATGAACGATGATTTCAACACAGCGTTGGCCAGCGCTGCACTGTTTGATATGGCACGGGAAATCAATACCTATCTGAAAGAAACCACACTGGATCGGCAGGCAATGCAGAAAGCGTCAGAGGTATATACGACACTGCTGAGTATTATGGGTTTGGATTTCGCAGCCAAAGAGGATGAAAATGATGGCTTGACAGAAGCTTTGATGCAATTACTAATTGATTTGCGCAAACAGGCGCGTCAGGAGAAAAATTACGCGATGGCAGATCAGATCCGTAATCAGTTAAACGAAATTGGCGTGATTTTAGAAGATACCAAACAGGGTACCACGTGGAAACGCAAATAGATAAATTAGTGAATTATAAAATATGAATTTGCGGTGAGTTTCCAATAATTTTAAGTACAAAAAGAAGCCGCTCAGCGAATGAGAAATCTATCAATCATTTGCTGAGCGGTTTTTCAGTTGCATATTTTTTGCGGAACTTTTTATACAGTCAGGAACATGGCATCTTTTACTTTGCGTACAGTTTCATTGCCGATTTCACAGGCTTTGGCGGTACCAGTGTTGATGATATCCCGCACTTCATCGCGATGGGCTTCGTAATAAGCCCGTCTTTCACGGAATGGGTCTAGTAAATTGTTCAGACTCTCCGTTAGCTTTTTCTTGCAGGCCACGCAGCCGATTGCACCTTTGCGGCACATATCACAGATATCGTCGTATTCATTGGCGGTGAAGGTCTGATGGTATTTATTCACCACACATACTTCCGGATGGCCTGGATCGCTGGCTTTAATGCGGGCTGGGTCAGTCACGGCAGTTTTCACTTTGCGCGTCACTTCTTCTGCAGAATCAGACAGATAAATCGCGTTGCCCAAGCTTTTCCCCATTTTCGCGTTGCCGTCCAGTCCCATCAGGCGAGAACAGCTGCTCAATATATGTTGGGGTTCTTTCAATACTGGCGCATACATTTCATTAAAACGGCGCACTAATTTGCGTGTGAGCTCCATATGGGGCAGTTGGTCTTCTCCTACTGGCACCAGATCGGCATTGCAGAAAGTGATATCGGCAGATTGGCTCACCGGATAGCCTAAAAAACCGTAGGTGAGGTCATCATAGCCGTATTGAGCCGCTTCTGTCTTAATGGTAGGATTGTGTCGCAAGGTATTGACGCTCACCAGCAGGGAGTAATATTGTGTTAACTCGGCAATAGCCGGTACATGAGATTGCTGCACTAAGGTAACCTTGTTGGGGTCCAATCCCACAGAGAGATTATCCATTGCCACTTCATAAATGCTGTCATGGATTAATTGGGGCCGTTCAAAATGTGTGGTCAGAGCTTGAATATCGGCGATGAGAATGAAGCTCTCGTATTCATCCTGTAATTTTACACGGTTTTGTAAACTGCCTACATAATGGCCGATATGCAATTTACCGGTGGGGCGGTCCCCAGTCAAAATGCGTTTTTTTGCTTGTTCCATATTAGTCAGAACTCCTTATATCGAAATTTTTGTTGCATATTTAATATATATGACAGGACTATTCCCGAAACAAAAAGGAAACAGAGAAATAGTACAATCAAAAAGTATTTATTTAAAAATTATAAAGTGAAATAGATTCTTTGTCAATAAAGGAACGAAGCAAGGGACGACAAACGCATGAATAAAGAGCTATGAACTGGTAGCTGTTCATAAACCAGTATCAACCAACAAACTGAAATAGGGTAATTGCCATACAGGGTGCAGAAAAAGGCGAGTAAGAAACAAAGCATTTCCTGCCCGCTTTTTTCGTGCCTTTTATTAGGCAATAAGGGCTGAAAAAGCATTGATACAGGCGGCTTTGGGGGTATGTTTCTCATGCGGCAATGTTCTCTCAAAAACGCCTTTCTACTGTGTAACAAAACTGTGGTAATTATCCGAGGCAACATAGATCGCCTATCTCGGCTTTCCCAATGTTGGAAAAACCAACGCAATTAAATATGGCATAATGCCGCAGTACCTGTCTATTACGTCCGGTTCTCCAGCAACAGCTTTTTCAATGACTTCAATAGTTGTAATGTGAAAAAAAAAGGCATGGCAACACCCTCCCCCATACCGACATACCAAAAACACGAAGCTGTTTTGAAACTTATCTGAATGGGAAATGGCGGCTCAATGTGCAAAAGATCATTTCTTGCTTTTTATCTGTAACAGCGCTATAAGCATAGAAGCTACCGCTGCGCAGATATGGCTGATAAGTACGGCAGTCCATATACCGTTTAATCCAAAACCGAAAAATAAGAATAAATATGCTAAAGGCATACGGACAACGACATAGTAAAAAATCATCAGCGACATACTTTTTGCAGGCTTTCCAAATCCGTTCAATACTCCAAGAAAACAGTTTGTCACTGTGTTCAAAATATAACCGATATCTACAATTGAAAAGTACACTCCGACAATAGCTGCTATATCAGAACTGTTTACGAAGAAGCCGGATAACTGCCTTGAAAACGCCACGACAACAATAGAGAGAATTAAGAGCAGCAAACACCCATATTTCAAAGCACATTTTATATAGTCTTTTGCGCGATCAGTTCGTTGCCCTCCGATACACTGTCCCACGATAGTAGTCAAGACCACATTCAACGCCATAGCCGGATAAAAAAGAATAGTTTCCAATTTTCCGGTAATGCCATACGCAGCAATCGCGGTAATACTATATGTGCTTACTAATGCGGTCAAAAATGTAGTGCTTACCGCCGGAATACTTTGCTGAATAGCAGAAGGTATGGCTTTTTGAATAAGAGGTAAAACATCAGCTTTATCAAACCAAGTGATATGCAGAGAAAATAACTTTTTCTTTTTCAAGTAGATAACCATAAAAATCAGACAAACACTTTGAGAAAGTAAGGTTGCAATCGCAGCACCATGAAAGTCGACAAAATGAATAAAAATAGGGTCAAGGATTACGTTCAAAACGGTTGATATTAACATGGCAACCGCTTGAAACATGGAATTACCAAAACTTCTTAAAACAGCTGTAAAATACAGATACAGGTAAACAGCTATCTATATAACCAAGGACATAAATTGCAAGATAGCTATACGCCATATCATACGTTTCAGCAGGTGTATTCAAAGCGTTCAAAATAAAGGATAAGGATAGTTCAAGCACCAATGTAACCAGTAATGAAAATACAACTGCAACGATAAGCGAAGTAGCAATAAGACTTTCTGTTTTCTTCTTGTCTTTGGCTCCAATCGCCTGTGAAAGTAAAATAGAAAGACCATTTGTAGCTCCCATAGCTACGGACGTTAGTATCAGAATAATCGGTGTTGAATTTGTCAAGGCGGCATAAGCGGTTTCTCCCAAAAGGTTGCCAATCCATAAACTATCAACAAGGTTATAAGCCATATTAAGGAACATTGCTGCAATCATAGGTAAAGCCATAGCCATTAAGCAGCGTCTTGTATTCCCTTCGATAAAATCAATTTTTGCTTGCATTGAAAAAACTTCCTCTCTAATATTGAATGAACATTATTCATTTTTGAACTATATTTAAGGGCTGCCAAGGAGGTAGCCAATTACCATATTAGTGGTATCAATCTCCACGAACGGAAACAATAATTTTTAAATTCCTCTCCGAAGCATTCGTATAATGTTTTTGTCTTCAAACTTCCATGTGTGTTCCATAGCTGATAGCCAAGATTAGTAAAACAATCAAGGGAGAAAAAATAGATCGGAAACAAAAAGTATTTCCAAGCATACTCAAAATTGTTCCGTAGTCATTATTTTTCTTATTCGTTTTCTATAATCAATTTTTGAAGTTGTAAATCCATATATCACGCTTAACTAACATCATTAGCTTATGGCATAAATGAAATTATATTATTCATTTATGTTTGAAAAGGTGATGGGCATTCATTTTTTTTTGATTATGAATGAAAGCCATTCATTAACATGCTGTAAGATTACTCCCTACCGGAGCAGGGAGCCGCCTTATAATCTTAGTGCATAAATCAAAAAATCACGAATACGCCTTTCTTTTTCTTCTGCGGTATAGGTTTCGGCAAGTAAAATGCCAATTTGTCCGTAGACGCAAAAGAGAGCAGCCGTTTGAATATCATCTATGCTGATTTCGCCTTTTTCCTTTGCGTGTTCCAGTAATTTAGCAACTACTCTTGAAAGTTTTTCACAGACTTTTAAGGTCAGTTGGTCGTGAAATTTTTTGTTCTCCACAACGTGAAGTGTTTTATAGTAATGGCTATCTTCTGTTTCCGCCATGATAGGCATTTTTTCAATGAGTTCTTTCAATGGCATTTTATCATGGCTCGGCGAAACAGAAAAGCGGCTTACAAGCTCCTCTGCATATTGCTCAATTGCGCTGTCAAAAAGGGCTTCTTTTGACGGGAAATATCGGTAACACAATCCCTGTGCAACGCCTATGGCTTTTGCAATATCGGCAATAGAGGTTTTTTCATAGCCCTTTTCATAGAAAAGACGCATAGCGGTGTCTAATATTTCCTGTTTACGTTCCTCTGGTTCTTTTGTAATACGCATACTGCACCTCCTTTCCAACAGTTATCATAACATGTCCTTTTTTAAAAGTCAATGAATAATATTCATTCAAATATTTTTGAAAATAGGATTTGAAGACTTCCATCCACCACAAAATAAGCAGATTTTCAAATTCTTTCATCATCCCGTTAAACCCTGGATAAATATTTTCTGCTATATCGTATACTCCAGCTACTTTTCAATGCTTTTATAAAAAGAGTATACCATATTCTCAAACAGGCTGCACAGTTTTTTGCAGGCAGACGGTTTATCAGATAAACAATTCTACATTAGATATAACACTGTTCAAACAGCTTAAACAGTGTATTTCTATCTTCTTTATGTAAAAATTTGTCACGCATGCGATTGATTGTCATAGAAGCAGAGCACGCTGATTTGCAAAAAAGGATTCCCCGAAAACATCAGCAGGATTTCCATGATTTTCCTAGAATATTCCAAGTATAGAAAAGTGCCGGGAAGGCAGAGTGAGGATGTTTATCTGTCTTCCGGCTGCGTTTCCGGCATATATTGGCGGTAGCGGTGAGGCATATATCCTGCCTGCAATTTGGGATTGCTGCGTTGGGAGATGGCGATGGTGTGAAAATAACGGCGAAAGAGCTCAATGCAGTTGTCATGACAATTTTGCAGCAGGCGTTGTGCCTTTTCCTGTGTGAAAGGAATCATGATACTGTGGTGTAGATTATAGACCAGGGCATATTGCCTTTTTTCGTCAAAGACAATCATTTTCTGGTCAGAAAAGCGCCGTTCCAGATGAGGCTGCAACAGAGGCAGCTGGTTATGGTCTGGAGCAAAGCAGGCATAAAAGACCAGAGAATCGATTTCTTGAAATCGTAAAAAGCCTTTCATATGGTCTAGTTCAAGCTTTACCTTGCGGCAGGCATCATCCACCTGACGGATGACAGGATGGTGTTTAGCCAGATTGGCAGCGGCGCCCTGCTGGTAACATAAGCGCAGATATTGCAGCCCTAGAAAATCACATCGGGGCAGCTCGCTGAGATAGAGCAGGTACAAATTGCGCATGGTTTGTGACGACAGGGTTTGCTGTACAGATGTGACGATGCGCTGTGCCTTATCTTCCTCAGTGGAAATGTTGAGTGGTTTGCTGAGTAAGTCTGGCTGATAGTGCGTTTGGCGGCAAATATCATAGATATCTTTATCTTTATAGGCATAAAAATAAGCGGTGAGCAGTCCGTCAAAACTGCCGTCATATAAATATGTGCGCATAGGTTGCCTCCTTTCTGCAAAATTGTTTCACGTGAAACAATTGCAAAAATTATGGAATGGAAAAACAGACTGGGCTTAAAAAACCGGAAGCAAATCAGTTGTGGTGTTTGCGGACGCTTTGGGAAAAAATGCCTGGTCCGGCAGCACCTCCACCTGCGGTGTTTGCACGGCAGGTTCCTCGAAAAAACTGAGCTGCTGATAGGGAGAACGGACTTTGGGTTTCAATGCTCGCAAGATCAAATCCGGCTGCGGGTCCTTCACGCGATAATATTTGCCTTTGCAGGTGATGAAATATTGGGCTCTTTTTAAGGACACATGCATGCGCAGCAAATCATCAAAATCCAGACGCGCCGTTTTCCTTGCGCTGACAATACGCTGTACACAGCGCACGCCCAATCCTGGTACCCGCAGTAACTGCTTATAGGGCGCGGTATTGATTTCCATGGGAAATTGTTCCGGATGACGAACAGCCCATATCACTTTGGGATCATAGTCTGGGTCAAAGTTGGGATTGCTTTCATCCAATAGCTCCTGTGCCTGAAAGCCGTAAAAGCGCATCAGCCAATCGGCTTGATACAGCCTGTTTTCTCGCAGCATGGGAGGTTGGGCGATTTGTGGCAAGCGGGAATCCTGATTGACTGGTACATAGGCGGAAAAATAGACGCGCTTCATAGAAAATTTTTGGTACAGCGCAGCGGAGAGCCGTAAGATTTGCAAATCATTGTCAGCAGATGCTCCCACAATCATTTGTGTGGTCTGTCCTGCAGGAACAAACGCCGGTGTTTTGCGTGCCAAGGCCCGTGTTTCACGATGCTGAACGATTTCCTGATGAATTTGCTGCATAGGCAGTAAAATATGCTGTTTTTGTTTCTCAGGCGCTAAAAAAGTCAGCGATTTTTCAGAGGGCAGTTCCATATTGATGCTGAGACGGTCAGCTACCTGTCCCGCCCGCTGAATCAGCTGAGGATCAGCGCCGGGAATGCCTTTGAGATGAATATAACCGTGAAATTGTTTTTGATAGCGCAGAGTTTCCGTGATCTTTACCAAAAGCTCCATGGTGTAATTAGGAGAAACGACTATGGCAGAGCTCAAAAATAATCCTTCGATATAGTTGCGGCGATAAAAATCCATCGTCAGATTGACAATTTCTTCTACTGTAAACATGGCGCGGGGCTTATCGTTGGAGCGGCGGTTTAGGCAATAGGCGCAGTCATAGATACAATTGTTGGTCATAAGAATTTTGAGTAATGAGATGCAGCGTCCATCGGCGCTGAAAGAATGACAGATGCCGGCTTTCGCTGCTGAGCCTAGCGTGCCCTTGGCTCCCTGACGCGTAGAACCGGAGGAAGAACAGGATACGTCATATTTTGCAGCGTCGGCTAGGATTGTTAATTTGTTCATTAGATTCATAAAGGATACTCCCGAAAAAGAAAATGTAAAAAGAATATATGTTTGGCTCTATAATAAAACATTTGTTTGTATTTTGCAAGAAAAATTTTATTAAAAAACGAGATGGGAGGGAGGATATTGTGAAGTGGCTGCAAAAAGTGTATGGGCTGTGTTTTCCTCTGCCGTCGGTGTGTCCGATCTGCATGACAAGACAGGAACGTTTGGAGGTGTGCGATGATTGCCGCGCAGAGGCTTTGCGCAAACGCAGCTTGTATGGGCAGTGTCAGCGCTGTCACAGTTTTGGGATTGCTTCAGATGGCTGTGCCAACTGCCGCAGCTGGCCTCAGTATCTGGTGGGAAATGTGTCGGTTTGGCCCTATCAGGACGGCTGGCAACAGGCGATTGTAGATTTCAAATTCCGCAATATGCCCTGGCTGGCTTCTGCATTGGCGGTGGAGACGGCAGCGTATTTGCCGCAGGGATATGATTTGCTGATTCCGGTGCCGCTGCACAAAAACCGGCTGCGGGAGCGTGGCTATAATCAAAGTGCCTTATTGGCGGAAGCTTTGGCAGAGCAACGGGGCTTGTCCTGGCAAAACGCTCTGCAGCGAGTGCGGGATACGCCGCATCAAATCGGTCTCAGCCGAGAGCAACGGCTACAGAATTTGACAGGAGCTTTTCGCCTGGCGCCAAAGGCTGATGTACAGGGAAAACATATTATCGTGGTGGATGATGTGTTTACCAGCGGAGCTACATTATTGCACTGTGCGCAGACGCTTTATCGGTATGGTGCAAAAAGTGTGCTGGGTTTTACGTTGGCCAGCGGGCAGGGACGCTTTTGAAATAAAATTTTTGAGATATGCACAGGGACATCAAGTTATCAACATGAACTGGGGAAATAAGATGGCGCAGGTATAAGGCTTTGCGATACTTATCCACATTATCCACAGGTGGGATAGTATGTTCTGTTGATAACTTTGGAAAATGAAAAAAGAAAAAAGTGACAAAAACATCAGAAATGTATTGCAAAGATTGAAAAAAGTCTGTATTATTTTATTGATATCTTTATTATGAAAAACATAGTCTGTTAATTTTGGCATTAGGCAATGCCTGTACAGGATTTATGGGACAGTTTGTTTTCATAAAAAGGCATATCACAATAAAAAGTTAGGCAAATAGGAAAGGGGATTATTCCAAAATGAAAAGATTCAGTAAAGTAGTGGTTGCCGGTGTATTGGCAGCCAGCATGGTCTTGTTTGCAGGCTGCAGCGGCGGAAACAACAATGCAGATGGGGACAAGGATGTAAATGCAAATGCAGAAAGTCAGGAGAGTAACGTATTAAAGGTAGGTACCAACGCAGAGTTTGCGCCTTTTGAGTATGTAAATGAAGAAGACGGCACCACCATCGAGGGCTTTGATATTGATTTGATTAATGCAATTGCTGCCGACCAGGGTATGACTGTAGAAATGGAAAACTTAGAGTTTGACGGTTTGGTAATGGCTCTGCAGAACGGCTCTATTGATGCTGCCATTGCTGGAATGAGTGTGACGCCGGAACGTGTAGAACAGGTTGATTTTACAGAAACCTACTATGATGCAGGCTTAAATATTGCAGTAGCCATTGATGATGATTCCATTGCCAGCGAAGAAGATTTGGCCGGCAAAGTTGTTACAGCACAGCAGGGTACCACTGGTGCCGATAAAGCGATGGAACTGCAGGAAGCCGGCGTGGTAGCTGATGTAAAACTGCTGGCAAATATCAATGTCTGCATGATGGCCCTGGCCAACGGAGAAGTAGATGCCGTGATTATGGACATTCCTGTAAACAACAAATATGTAGCGGCTCATCCAGATGAAGTAAAAATTGCTGCAGAATTTGTTGTGGAAGAGCCAGAACAGTTCGCTATTGCGGTGGCAAAGGGCAATACCGAACTCTTGTAAAAACTGGATGCTGGTTTAGCAAATGTAAAAGAAGATGGCACCTATGACGCGCTGATTGACAAATATTTCGGCGCAGCTGAATAATTATTTCAGACAAAATAATTTTATAAAATGAAGTCAAGGCGGTTGCATAATGAAGTAATCTTTATGCAGCGGCCTTGATTTTTTTATTTCATTTTTTTGTTTTTAATGAGGAATTTGTTGCCAGATGATGGTCAAATGAGGTATAATAATAAAGAATTTTGTATGATAAAGGGAGTGCACGGAGAGTAAATGAATAATTTTGGATATCATTTTTGGACCGTCATGCCGCGTCTTTGGGGAGGCGCTACGATTACAATCAAAATTACCGCTATTGCAGTTTGTATTGGTATGGTAATCGGTATGGTGATGGCGTTGAGCAAGCTGAGCAAAATCTGGCCATTGCGGATTGTTTCTAATATCTATATTGAGTGTTTGCGGGGAACGCCGCTGTATGTACAAATTCTTCTGTTCCATTTCGGGGTGCCCGGGTTGATTAATTCTATGGATGGGGTAAGCGGATTCCATTTTAATGTGATGACCACTGCCATTGTGGTGTGCAGTTTGAACAGTGGAGCCTATATTGCGGAAATTTTTCGTTCGGGAATTCAGTCCATCGACAAAGGACAGATGGAGGCAGCTCGCTCTTTGGGGATGAACCACAAAAAAGCAATGCAGTATATTATTTTGCCGCAGGCGGTAAAACGGGTAATCCCACCGCTTTGCAATGAATTTATTGTGCTCCTGAAGGATACTTCTCTGTTGGCTGTCATCGGCGTAACGGAAATTATGAAAGTAGGACAAATCTATACCAGCACATCCTATGCGCCCTTCCCGGCATATATCGGCGTAGCCTGTGTATATTTGATTTTGACCTTTACTATTTCTCGAGTGGTTCATTACGTGGAAGTAAAGTGGAATATGAGCAGTAATTAAGGAGAGACAGCCATGATCGAAGTAAAAAATCTATATAAAAGCTTTGGCAAGCTGGAAGTGCTGAAGGGGATTAGCGAAACCATTCAGGATCAGGAGGTCGTTTGTGTGATAGGGCCTTCCGGTTCGGGAAAAAGCACCTTTTTGCGTTGCCTGAATTTGCTGGAGGAGCCGACCTCCGGTGTCATTATGGTGGACGGTGTGGAAATCACCGACAAGAAAAATGACGTAAATAAGATCCGCGAGAATATGGGTATGGTATTTCAGCGGTTTAATCTGTTTCCTCATATGACAGTTTTGGACAACATCACGCTGGCTCCCATGAAGGTGAAGGGCATGGATAAGGCAAAAGCAGAAGCACAGGCGATGGAGCTTCTGCGCAAGGTAGGGTTGATAGAAAAGGCACAGGTTTATCCAGACAATTTATCGGGCGGCCAGCAGCAGCGTGTTGCCATTGCCCGCGCATTGGCGATGAATCCGGATATCATGCTCTTTGATGAACCCACGTCAGCTTTGGACCCCGAAATGGTCGGTGAGGTGCTGAATGTAATCCGGGACTTGGCGAAAGAGGGCATGACCATGGTGATTGTAACCCATGAGATGGGTTTTGCTCGGGAAGTGGCGGACAGAGTACTGTTCATTGACGGCGGGAATGTCCTGGAGCAGGGGACGCCGCAGGAATTGTTCGGCAATCCGCAGCAGGAGCGCACAAAGAATTTCTTGGCAAAGGTATTATAATACTGGCAAAATAGAGGAACGACATAGTCTTTGGCTATGCCGTTTTTGTTTTTGTAGGGAGAAAAAGCGGTATACTTGGTGTGTAAGAGTGGTAAAACGGCTTGCGAGAAAATCAAATTTTTTGAGAAATTTAAATTCATAACAAGATTATTGTGTGCGTTGCCCGACAGTTTGAAAAGGAGCGAATAAAAATCATTCTCCTTGAGGGAAAATTTGGATATTGAACAGCATGGTTTCGGGAAAATAATCTATCTGCTGGAGGTTTATGAAGGACAGCTTTAGTTTTTTAGAAGTGGCTGCAAAAAGCTAGGCAAGTCATTTTTTAAAGATAGAAAATCAAGGCGGAAAATCCTAAAGGTGTGCGGAATAGAAGCAAAATGTATAGCAGATGAGTATTGGGCGGAATGGGACAGCGACTCAGATAATAAATGAGAGTAAGCTCTTGACAGTCGCAAGAATTGCTGCGACTGCCAAGAACTGAAAACAGGTGCTCATGAAATCAAAATTTATTTTTCCTGATAAGACCACATGGGGTTTTGTATAATCCATTTGCCGCCGGTGATCTTAATATTGGTGCCGTATTTTTTACTCCAATCCCAAAAAGCGTGCCGCATTGTCATAGAGAATTTTCGGCAAGGATTCCATTTTTACACCGACTTCCAGGTATAATTTTAAGGCGTCCGGCAGTGAAATGCAGGGGAACGCGGAGCCAAAAATAATTTTATCGGCCAGGATAGTGTTGGCTGCTGTAATATAATCCTGACTTCCCGGCCAGCCGCTGAAATAAGCATCAGGAGAGAGGTAAACATTTTTGTGGGCGTATGCCTGATGAATCATTGGCATTACCTGAGGCCAACCGCCATGGGTGATGCAGATTTTCAAATCAGGAAAGGCTTCGGCCAAACGGTAAATGTCGCTCGGGTCATAATATTCTACCGAATTGATTCCGCCGCCGTATTGCAGGATGAATGGGATATGATGCTTTTCACATTTTTCATAAATGGGGAAAAGCCGTTCATCATCGGCATGCATAAGATATTTTTCAAACCGGAAGCTGGGCTCCATATAAACGCCGGTGCATGGCCCGTGAAGGATATATTCTTCAATGCTTTCCAACGGCTCCTTTTCTGCGCCATACTGTAAGTGAATCACGCCGATAAAGCGATTGGGATAGTCCGCCAACAGCCCTGGCAAATCACTGTTCTTGGCAGCGCCGCCCCATTCGCTTTCCCGCGCAATGGCGACGCCGTAAACAATATTGTTTTCGTCCATTTCTTTAATCATCAAATCCATATCCCGTTCTATTGCAGCTCGGGATTCTGTTCCTTCACTTCTGCGTTTTTCCTGATTTTGATAGAAGGATGTGGTGGCAAAGCTTTTATAAGGCGGCCGCAGCCGCAAATCAATCACTGGATACATAAGTTTACACTCCTTTTTAATAAATGCCCAATAGTTTGAAATAGGGGATTACAACAATGACAACAAATATTAACGAGATAATCGTTTTTACGGTAAAGAATTTGATGGTGTCCTTCATGCTGATCATACCGAAGCTGAACATCAGCAGGGCATTGGTGATCTCATATGGGAAAAATAATTGACAGCAAGAAGTGATAAAAACATAGACAATACCGTAGGGACTAAGTCCTAAGTTAAGGGCCAACTGAATCATCGGCTCTGTAAATGCAGAAGCCAAAGCCAACGGCGTCATGGCCATATTGCCCAAAATTCCAATGAGCATTACCATAATATTGATACCAATCAAATTGGATGGAATATATGGTATAATAGCGTTGATAATGGCATTGCCGATATTCAGATAACTGGATACGTTGCCGATTGTCACCGTTGCGGCGATTAGGAATACCATCGTAAAATTAACTGAGCTCACTGTCTGTTTGTCAGCCAGATCCACACCCGGCAAAAAGGCGACCCAACTCATGAAGATAAATACCCAGCCCGGGGCAAATTTGTGCAGGTTCTGTGTGAGCAATAAAATAACGGTAATCAAAAGCAAAAGGATGGCTTTTTTCTCATTCCTTGATATTGGGCCCAGTGCCAGATACTGCTCTTTTATATAAGCCTCGGAGGATTTTGCCTCTTTGGGCGCAAACATTTTCAGCGCAACGAAGACGCAGATGGCGTCTAAAAGCAAGTTGGGAATGCCGTTTTGCAGGAAATAGGAGAGGAAGGTTACTTCATATCCCAGCTGCTGTAAAACTCCAACACAGACCAGGGTTGCATTCCCGCCGGTCATGAAAACCAGACCGGCATCGCAGCTGGCCACGTAGGCGACTAAAAATGCACAGATGGCTTCCTTGCTGAATGGCTTATAGTCCATGGCCTGACAGAGGCTGACCATCAAAGCGCACAGCATAGTAGTTCTTGCCAAAGCAGATGATACAAAGGCAGAAATAAGCACACCTGCAATTAAGGAGGCAAACATCAATGCAGAAAAGCGTCCCTTTGCTTTCAGCATACAATAATAGGCGATTCGCTTACTTAAGCCCGTTTGCTCCATAATGGCGGCAATGATAAAGGAACCCAGCACCAGCCAGGGAATCTGGTTTTGCCATGCGGAAAACACTGTCTCCATTGGAGCAACTTTCAGCAGATAATATCCGATTTGCAGCAACAGTGCCGGCACTATATTATGCGCTAATTCCATTGCCATCATCAGCATGGCCAATGTTGTAATCGCCAAAAAGCCCTTTACCTCATAGGTAAAAAACTCTGTCTCCGGCAGCAAGAATAGTACCGCCGTTACGGCAATGCTGATAATCCATTTTTTTAAAAAAGATGCAGAGTATTTTTTTGTTGCCTCACCCATGAGATTACCTCCTTTACCGGCAGAAATTGCTTCTTGTCCGTTTGTCTGTGATAACAGGATGGGGAAGGGTGTCCTTTGTGGCGTCAATGACCTTCAGCAGCCAGGCCATATTGCGGCCCAACACCTGCATGGTCTGTACGCCTTCCAAATCCTGCGCCAAAAATTCCTCTGGCGTCCAGCCATAAGCCACATTTGGATATTGACTGTTCACCGTAATCATATTGCTGCAAGTAAAATAACTGCTTAATTGTTGAAATGTATTGATAGCACCGGCTCTGCGGCAAACTGCAATAGCGGAGCATACCTTGTGAGTATGGCCTTCCAGATGCTCTGTGGCATAGAACAATCTGTCCAAAAATGCCTTGAAGGGCCCTGGCACATCTATATAATGAGCTGGACAGCCCAGCAAAATACCGTCAAATTCGTCCAGACGGTCGATGATTTCGTTTACTTTGTCGTTGATGACACAGTGATGGGTTTTGCGGCACTGCTTGCAGTTGGTGCAGCCCTGCACCCCTTTGGCGCCTACATGCACGATTTCCATTTCAATGCCTTCCTTGGCCAGTTCTTCTCCTACCAGATTCATTGCGGTATAGGTTACGCCCTTGGCGTTGGAACTTCCGTTTAATGCTAATACTTTCATGATGGATATTCTCCTTTTATAGTATATTTTCTGATTTTATGACACATTTTCTCGTTGATGTCGCGACCATCATCTGGCTTATGCCTTGATATAAATTATATTTGAGAGTATTATAAATTCAATAAGTATTTATTATCAAAAATAAAATGCTGTAAAAATATTTTACAGCATTAGCGGTTATGCGGCAGTGGGTCACATGGTTTTTACAGCCCTTGGGCAGCCTGCCTGCGCAGAAGTCTTTTTAATTTGGCAGTTCTTTTTTAGGAAACACTATAGTATAATAGGAGCTGAAAATAAATCGTTTTTGGGCAGGGGGAGATTGTTATGCGATTGGAGCAGCTGGAATATTTAATTGAGATTGCCAAACAGAATTCCATGAGTACAGCCAGTGAGCAGCTTCATCTGGCGCCACAGACATTGAGTATTTCGATGAAAAATCTCGAAAAGGAAATGGGCTTTCCCATCTTTGAACGCACCTCGAAGGGCGCCACCATGACAGAGCAGGGACGGCTGGTGTTGCAGTTCGCCTTAAAAACCGTAACAGAATATCATAATATTATTGCCCAATGTGCGCCGCAGAGTGCATCCTTTATGCAGCGGGACATGCAGGGCACACTGACAATTTACGCCAATCCCATCTTTTCTACGACATGGCTACCCTATTATACACGGATGTTTCTCAATCAATATCCCAATGTCAAACTTTCTATCTTTTCCGGGACCACGCCGCAGGTTTGTAGCCGCGTTTACCAAACTGCTTCAGAACAACAGGAAAAAGATGTTTTAGGGCTTACAGCATTGCCCTATTTTGAAAACTCCTTGATTACAGATTACATTCCCTCTAATCATAGTCTTTTTTTTAAAGCTTTCGGCACCGGTCAGTATTACTGCTGTGTTTCCCGCACCTCACCGTTGGCCAAGCATCAGATTCTGTCTCTGAAAAAGTTATTGGAGTATCCCATCATCATTTACTCCGCTTCAGAGAGCAACGAAACGCCGCTTATGTATTTGCTGCAGAAATACAATGACAACCTGAATGTAGCGCTTACGGTTTCTGCCATTCCTTTTTGGGCACAGGCTGTGCAGGATAATTTAGGAATCGGATTTATTAACAATGCTGTGCTGTCGGAAAATTCTTATTTGAAAGAGCACATTGACAAGCTGGTTCTGATTAAGGTGAAGGAACCGTTAATCAGTATCAATGGCTTTTTATATTCCTCTGTTCCCAGTACACTGATGCAAGCCTTCATGGATTTGTGGCCTGCCTATCGTCCGGCAAAAAATGAACCGCAGTTTGAAAGCGTCTATATTCCTCTTTATCGCTGACGTAATGGGACTTTTTTACAGCCTCTTTTCTCAAGTAGCGATAGGGTATGCCATCAGGGCAGCGGGAAGCGGATGGTGAACACGGTTCGGTAGGCGGGTTCGCTTTCCAAAGAAATGGCGGCGCCGTGTTTTTCTAAAATCTGCTTGACCACAAACAGTCCCAGACCGCTGTGTTGTTTGGTGCGGGAAACATCGCCCTGATAAAAGGGCTCAAAGATTTTGTCCTGATCTTCCGCTGCAATTCCTGCGCCGTTGTCCTTTATCTGCACCTGATAGTATATCGGTAAAAGCTGGGTACAGATTTGTACCTGCGTGGGCGCAGTGTTATGGCTCAAAATATTTTCCAGCAGATTGGCATAGACGCGGCGCATGTTCAGCGCGTCAAAATTCAGGTAAAAGGCTTCTTCGTCAATTTGAATTTCCATCTGAAAGCCCTGTTTCTCAAATATGGTGTAGTAATTGGCGCAGACCTCCCGCAAAAAGTCATTCATATCGCGGCGCTCCAGTTGCAAGGGATAATCATTGTACTGAAACTTTACCTGCTCCGACAGCAACTCCACCATACTGTTTAAGGTGGAGATATTGCTGTGAATGGGGCTGATATAGAGCTTTTCTTCCTCTGGCGACAACTGTTCCTGTTCTAACAGCTCTGCATAGCCTTTCAGATTGGTCATTGGCGATTTCAAATCATGGGATAGATTGGCGATGAGCCTGTGGGACTGGGCCTCCAGCTTGTCGTTTTCTGCCTTTGCCTGTTCCAGCTCATCCAGCATGGTGTTGTAGGACAGAAGCAAAGCCCGTGTTTCAAGCAGCATCAGCTGGGACGGGTCCACATGGGAGCGGTCGTGGGGCGTCTTGGCAATGCTATCGCCGATGACGGTCAGGTTTTCCCGCAGCGGCTTATAGATGGCGCGAATAAAGGAACAGATGCAGACGAGCAGAATTAAGATATCAATAAAAATTTGGATGGCCGCATAGAGACGGGCGTTTTGTTGAAACAGCTCAAACACAGAGCTGTCCAGCTGCTGTTCTAAGAGAACGATAATGGTTTCTCCTGCTGCATTTTTTAATTGCTTGGTGGATATGAGATGATCTCTCCGATCCACCAGCAGCAGGCTGAGCAGTTCTTTCTCTGAATATTGATATCCAGTCGCGACTGAAGAATTTCTGCTGTCAATGACAGTCAGGCTTTCGTCCAGCACCTGCAGTGAGGCGTAAAGCTCCTGCAGCTGGGTTTCGGAAATACTTTGATAATGGTCCAGCTCTGCCTCCAAAAGCAGTCCTCTGGGACGGGGAAAGTTGTCCTCCATCTGAAAATAGAAGGGCAACCAGTAATGGTTCAAGACAAAATTGGCGGCGAACATGCAGACTGCGGCAATGGCAATATGAAAAAGCAGCTGATAGGCAATGAGCTGCCACAGCGTAATGGGTTTATGCGTTGTGTTCAATTTTATAGCCTAACCCCCTGATAGTTTTGATGTAGGCGGGATTTTTGCTGTCCGCTTCAATTTTATCCCGCAGCCGGCTGATATGCACCGGAATGACCGACTCGTCGCCGTCCAGATAGTTGTCCCGAATGCTTTCGTAAAGCTGATTTTTGGTAAACACCCGCTCCGGTGAGGAGAGCAGCTTTAGGAGTAGCTTGTATTCGGTGGCTGTGAGGTTGCAGTCGACGCCGTTTTTGTACACGATACATTTTTGCTTGTCAATTTTCAGATTGCCGTAGAGGATGGTATCGTCGTTGGTTTGCAGCAGATAGTTGCGGCGCAGATGGGCCTTGACCCGACTTACCAGCTCCAGTGAGGAAAAGGGCTTGACAATATAGTCGTCGGCGCCCAAATCCAATCCCAATATTTTGTCCTGCTCCATATTTTTGGCGGTCAGCACTAAAATGGGGACGGTGGAGAAATGCCGTACCTTTTGAATCAGCGAAAATCCATCCAGGCGGGGCATCATAATGTCGAAAATGCACAGATGCACCTCCTGCTCCAGCAAAAAGTCCAGCGCGGCTTGGCCGTCCTCCTTCCAGATCACCTCATATCCTTCTTTCTCCAAAAACAGTCGAATCAAGGCAGCGATTTCGGCATTGTCCTCTGCAATTAAAATTTTCATGTTTCTTCAACTCTCTTTATCAACTTAAACAGAAAAACGCGCTTATCATTACAATTTATACTATAGTATAGCGAGATAAAAATACAATTGCAAGAACATTAAGAAATCTTAAACTTGCCGTAATTGCATTGTTATCTTGGCTTGCTATACTTGCAGGCAGGCTGAAGGAAAGTTTTGCCTGATTTTTTATTTCCAAAGAACAGCGCATACAAGCATGTGAAGAAGGGATGGAGATTTTTGTGAAACGAAGAGGAGAAAAAATCATTTCGCTGGCTCTGTTGGCCGGTATATTGACAGCGGGATTGACCGGCTGCGGTGCAGGAGGCGGGCCCGGCGGCATGAAGGGTGCACCTGAGGCTGATGCGGAGAGCTCCGTACTGACAGTGCAGATTGAGAATCCTGTCTATAACAGTATTTATCTGACCACAGAGATGGTGGGGACTGTGCAGCCGGAGCAGACGGCGGAGGTCTATCCCAAAACCAGCGGCACGGTAACTGCCGTTTATTTTGAGGTGGGCGATACCGTCAGAGAGGGTCAGGTCCTGGCGACATTGGACAGCGATAACCTGAATTCTGCACAAATTTCTATTAACAGCGCCCAGCTGCAGCTGGAAACAGCACAGAAGGAGCTGGAACGCTCTCAAGTGCTTTATGAGAATGACGGGATTACTCAACAGGCGCTGGAAACTGCAGAAAATTCGGTGCGCTCTGCCCAACTGCAGTTGGAGTCGGCACAGGACAACTATAACACGCTGTTAAAAAATATTTCCATTACAGCGCCCATCAGCGGCGTCATTGAAAGTAAAAATGTTGATGTGTATGATAACGCTTCCATGCAGCAGGCCATTTGTGTCATTTCGCAAAAATCCAATATGGAGGTGGTGTTCCAGATTTCAGAGCGGGTGAAGAACAGTCTGCGGCTGGGAAACAGCATTACTCTGGAGAAAAACGGAACCAGTTATAAGGCTTCTATTACCGAAATTGCAGGGAAAACTTCAGACAATACCGGTTTATTTGAAATCACTGCCCGCATTCAGGACGGCGGCAGTCTTTCCACTGGTTCCAAGGTAACAGTGAGTCTGGTGACGGACCGGGCGGAGAATGTGCTGTGCATTCCGCTGGATGCCATTTATTATGATGACGGAAAGCCCTATGTGTTTGTCAGCAGAGATGGCGTCGCCGAAGTAGTTTATGTGGAAACGGGCATTTATGATGACGCCAATATGCAGATTACGTCAGGCCTGACGGAGAAGGATCAGGTGATTACCAGCTGGAGCAGTCAGCTGACCAGCGGCGCATTGGTGCAGTCGGTGGAGGATGCGGAAAAAGAAAACAGTTCAGCACAGGGACAGCCATCTGATGATATCGGAGAAAGTGAGGTAGCATCATGAATCTGACGCGATTGGCTCTAAAACGGCCTGTATCTGCCGTACTGCTCATTGTCATGATTGTTGTTTTTGGCTTTAGTTCTTATTGCTCTTTAGAGCAGGAGCTGACGCCGGAGATGGAATCTCCCATGCTCCTGGTGATGACCATTTATTCCGGCGCCAATCCAGAGGATGTGGAGGAACTGGTGACGTCGGAGATTGAGGATGAGGTATCCACGCTGAGCGACGTCAAGCAGATTACCACATCTTCTTCGGAAGGGCAGTCCATGGTCATGATTCAGTATGAGTATGGCGTGGATCTTGACGAGGCCTATGACGATTTGAAAAAGAAGATTGATTCGGTAGGGCGCAGCTTGCCTTCCTCCGTGGAGGATCCCATGATTTTGGAGATGAGTATGGACGAGGAAACAACAGTATCCTTGTCTGTCAGCGGTGAAGTGACCGGCGGTTTGTACAATTACGTGGACAATCATATCGTACCGGAGTTGGAAAAACTCTCAGGTGTAGCCAGCGTGTCCAGCTATGGCGGTCAGCAGGAATATATCAGTATCACGCTGCAGCGGGACCAGATGGAGCAGTACGGTTTGAGTATGTCTGATGTGGTCAGCGCTGTTTCGTCGGCGGACTTTACCATGCCTGCCGGTGATGTGGAGGTAGGAGCATTGGAGCTGTCCGTTTCCACAGGTATGACCTATGATACCATGGAATCGCTGAAAACCATTCCCATCTCGCTGAAAAACGGACAGATTATTCTACTCAAGGACATCGCCACTGTCACAGAGGCACAAAAGGAAAAACTGTTTTTGAGTAGCTATGACGGTCAGGAAACTGTCAATATCAGCATCGCCAAGCAGCAGTCGGCCACAGCGCAGCAGATATCTCAGGGAGTCCAGGAGTTGTTGGAAAAATTGCAGGATACGCTTCCCCAAGGCGTCAGCATTGAAGTGACCAACGACAGCTATGACGGGATCAAAAGCTCCCTGGAATCGGTGCAGTCTACCTTGCTGATGGCGATAATCATTTCTATGGTGATTCTGTTTCTGTTTTTAGGCGATTGGAAGGCTTCTCTGATCGTAGCCAGCTCCATGCCGGTTTCTGTACTGACAGCATTTATTATGATGCGCTTTGCCGGATTTTCATTAAATATCATCACTATGGCCAGTCTGGTCATCGGCGTAGGGATGATGGTGGATAACTCCATAGTGGTGCTGGAGAGCTGCTTCCGCAACAGAGCCAAGGATAAAACTCTATTTGAGGCTGCGGTTGACGGCACGAAAGAGGTCACAGCGTCCATTGTGGCAGGTACCATTACCACCATTGTGGTATATCTGCCTCTGGCTTTGATCAGCGGGATGGCGGGCCAACTGTTTAAACCGTTGGGATTTATCATCGCTTTTGCCATGGTTGCCTCGCTGCTCTCAGCAATGACCATCGTGCCCCTGGCCTATTATTTTTACCGGCCCACGGAGAAGGAAAAGGCGCCGCTGTCCAAATTGATGCAGAAAATTACGGCTGTCTATGGGAAATTTTTGCGCAAGAGCATTTACAGGAAAAAGACGGTGGTTGTGGCAGTGGTGTTGATGCTGGCCGTGGCGTTGGTTTCTGCAACGCAGATTAAAATGGAATTGATGCCAGCGGGCGATGAGGGTACCATTGCTGTATCTGTGACCACCAGACCGGGAATTCGCTTGGCGGAAAAGGAAACGATTCTCGCTCAGGTAGAAGAGGTGATCACCGCCTGCGGCGATGTGGAGCATTATACGCTGATGGATTCGTCCTATACAGTGGAATTGAAAGACGACCGCAGCCAATCCACCGATGCGATTATGCGCCAGTGGAAAACAGAGATGCGCACCATTCTCAACTGCGACATCGGGATCAGCAATTCCTCAGCCATGAGCGGGATGAGCATGGCCAGCGACGCCTTGGAATTCCGTCTGACCAGTAGCGACTATGAGGAATTGAAAGAGGCAGCAGCGGGAATCGTCAGTATACTGAATAACCGCAGCGATGTGGCACTGGCGTCTTCCTCCCTGGCCAATGCCGCGCCCATCATCAAAATTGAGATCGACCCGGTGAAAGCGGCGGCGGAAGGCTTCACGCCATCCCAGGTGGCTTCTACTGTGAACGCCATGATGAGTGGGCAGGAAGCCACGACCATCACCCAGGACGGCGAAGAAATGAGCGTGTATGTGGAATATCCGGCAGAAAACTACAAAAGTGTGGAGGATGTGCAGGGAATTACCCTGACCAATCTTGCTGGAAATTCGGTGCCGCTGTCAGATATTGCTCAGCTTACCTATAAGGACAGTCCACAGACCATTATGAAACAGGATGGGTATTATAATATGACCATCTCTGTGGAGGTGAAGCAGGACAATATGGAAAAGAATAAGCAGGCCGTCAACCAGGCGGTCAATCAATATGCGCTGCCGGAGAGCGTTTCCTTTGGTGTCAACAGTATGCAGCAGCAAATGAATGACGAGTTCGGCACGTTATACGAGGCCATTGCCTCAGCTATCTTCCTGGTGTTTATGGTCATGGCTATGCAGTTTGAGTCACCGCGGTTTTCCTTGATGGTGATGACCTGCATTCCCTTCAGCTTTATCGGCTCCTTTTTGATTTTGAATCTCAGCGGCACCTCCATCAGTATGACCTCCCTGATGGGCTTTCTGATGCTGATAGGCACCGTAGTCAACAACGGGATTCTCTATGTGGACACGGTAAACCAGAATAAACTGTCCATGGAATTGGAGGACGCCATGGTGCAGGCCGGCGTGACCCGTCTGCGGCCTATTCTGATGACCTCTCTGACCACCATTCTGGGCCTGACGCCTTTGGCAGTGGGCTTTGGGGAAAATTCAGAGATGATGCAGGGCTTCGCCGTGGTGGCCATCGGCGGTATGGTAGCCTCTACCTTACTGGCGCTCTTACTGCTGCCCACCTTCTACAATATAATCAATAAAAAGGCCAAAAAGCCCCGCAGCGGAAAGCCCAGCTTCATGACCAAAAGAAGACAGCTGCATCTGACCGCCAAAGGAAAGGCCAGAGCATTGAATCAGGCTGCCGACCAGCTGGCCGGAGATTTATCCAGTAAGCTGGAAAGAGAAAATCGCTAGGAGAGAAAGGAGCTTGTTTGCAATGAAAATAGAAAAGAACACCCTGCGGCGTTGGGCCGCAGGGCTGGTATTGGCTGCCTTAGTCAGTCAGATTCCTGCGCCGGCTATGGCGGTATCTAGCAACATTGTCAGCGAGACCAAGGATAAAACGGAATTGACGGTTTCGCAGATTAAAGATTTGGCGGCTATCTACAATCCCACCAACAAAACCTATGCGCTGAATCAGAAAAATCTGGATTTGAATCAGACCACCACTTCCAACAATCTGCGCAGCGCGCAGAACAGCCTGAACAGCGGCTACGATGTGGATACCTCCAGCGTTACGGCCATTCAGGCGCAGATTGACGAGCTGCTGAGCAAATATGGCAGTGAGGGGGAGATGTCTGAGAGCGACAAAGCAGAGCTGACCCTTCTGCGGCGGCAGCTCAGCCAGGCGGAGGCCGGTGTGAGCTCAGCCTACGCCGCCAATGAAAGTAGCTTTCAGAGCGCACTGAACAATATTGAGCAGCTGGACAGCACATTGGACAGCTACGACGATGAGCAGGACGACTTGGACAAAACAGTGTCCGACTGGGAAACCCAGGTGCGCATGATTGCCGAGGTGCTGTGCATGCAGGCCACCCAGTATGAAAAAAATATTACCCTCTTAGAGGACCAGATTACCCTTGCGGAAAAGGCCCTCAATCTGGCTCAGGTACAGCAAGAGCTGGGGATGGCGCTGACCACCGACGTGCAGAGCAGCCAGACAAGCCTAGAGGAGTCCAGACAATCCTTAGAGACCATCAAGGAAAATCTGAGCGATGTCAAACGGCAGATTAACGTCCTCATTGGCCGCAATCAGGGCAGCCCGCTGGAGATTGTGCCCATGAGCGTGCCGGTGATCGTCAGCGAAATACCTGCCTATTCGGATGCGCTGGTCAAGGAGATTACCTCGAAGGACTATACGCTGAAAACCTATGAGCGCACCATTGCCAACTATAAGGACGACGTGGACGGTGAAACCGACAGCGATGTGCTGCAGGCAGCGGACAATAAGATTGAAGCAGTAAAGCTCAATATCGAGGAGCGGGAGCGCAGCATCGCCAACAATGTGAAAGCGCAGCTGGCCAAGATGACCACCGATAAAGCCAGCTACGAAACCAGTCAGACCAAGGTGGCCACGGAAAAGAAAAATCTGGAGGTGGCCCAGAAAAAATATGATTTGGGTATGCTGACCGCTTCCCAGCTGCTGCAGCAGGAAATCAGCTATCAGAGCGCGGTGGTGACCCACTGGAAGAACAGCTACAACTACTATCTGGACTGGCAGGAATACAAGGCCATGAAAGAAGGCATTGATATCAGTACCTATTCCAGCTATCGCATGTAACGTAGAATTTTTTACGCAACTTTTTTGATAGAGTCAGAAAAATCTTCGGGCGCGTCTCCTCCTTCATCCTTTTTCCTCTGAAAAGGCGTCCGGAGATTTTATCTGCGCAAAAAGCAAGTGCAGTACACAAAAAATGAAAGCAAGCTATTGAAATGAAAACAAAAGCATGCTATTATAATAAACAGAGAAAAGGAGGGAGTTGCTATGATGCTACAGGATACATGCGGCGCTCTGATCAAACAAATTCACGATGAACTGGAAAAAAACGCGAACAATACCATGCGCGCCGACGGCATCACCATGGCCCAGTGCACCCTGCTACTGACGCTGCACGCCGCCGCAGAAAAGCAGATGCCGCTGAAGGCGCTGGAAAAATCGCTGCACGTGGCTCAATCCACCGCCGCGGGCGTTGTGGCAAGGCTGGAACAGAAGAAGCTGGTGGAGGGCTTTGGCAATGCCGAGGACCGAAGAATCAAGATGGTGCGGATTACGCCGCTGGGGGAGCAATGTTGCCAGCGCGCCGAGCAGAATATGCAGCATGCGGAGAAGGCGCTCTTGTCCGGCCTGACCCAAACAGAACAGGAAATTTTTTTGAGCTTATTAAAGAAGGTGCGCGATACGCTGTAAGAAAGCCCGCTGAAAAAGGCGGGTTTTCCAATGGACTAATCAAAAGCGTGCTATTGAAATAAAACAAAAATGGAGGGATTTTTATGAAACACAATCAGGCAGAAACACTCTTTCGCCAGGCAGCGATTCCCACAGCCGTGTTGCAAAATGCCGTACCGGCCATGCTGGCCATGCTGATGGTGCTGATTTATAATCTGGCGGATACCTTCTTTATTGGGCAAACCCATGACGCCCTGCAGGTGGCGGCAGTGTCTTTGGCCACGCCGGTTTTTTTGATGTTCATGTCCATCGGCTCTGTTTTCGGCATCGGCGGAACCTCCGTCATATCCCGCGCCCTGGGAGAAGGACGGCAGGAATATGCCAAAAAGGTCTGCTCCTTCTGCATGTGGGGCTGCGTAGCGACGGGTCTTCTGCTGTCCGCACTCTTTCTCATTTTTATGGATACTATTCTGGGCTGGATTGGCGCCAGTCCCGATACCTGGCAATTTGCCAAAACCTATCTGGTGATTGTCAGCTTTTGCGGTCCCTTTGCCACCATTTCCAACTGCTATTCCAACGTCATCCGTGCCGAAGGTCAATCGGGCAAAGCCATGATGGGCCAGGTGATTGGCAACCTGCTCAATATCGTCCTGGACCCGATTTTAATTTTAGCGCTGGGCTGGGATATTGCCGGCGCCGCTGTGGCCACTGTCATTGGCAATGTAGTCGCTGCCTGCTACTATGTCTATTATTTTCTGCAGGGCAATTCCTCGCTGAGCATTAGGCTCAAGGATTTTACCTGTAAGGAAAAGGTGCTCTGGAATGTCCTGGCCATCGGTATTCCCGCTTCCTTGGGTTCGCTTCTGATGAGCGTATCCCAGATTGTGATGAACGGCCTGATGACCGCTTATGGCGATATGGCGCTGGCAGGAATCGGCGTAGCCATGAAGGTGACCATGATGACCGGCATGATTTGCATCGGCTTCGGGCAGGGCGTGCAGCCGCTGTTGGGCTACTGCGTAGGCGCCAGACTGTGGGAGCGGTTTCAGAAGGTCATGCGTTTTTCCCTGCTCTTTTCCCTGGGGCTCAGCGTAGTGATGACAGGACTGTGCTATCTATTCACGAAACAGATTGTGCAAGCCTTTTTAAATGAGCCAGAAGCCTTTCACTATGCAGTACAGTTCGTGTATATCCTTCTGACCACCAGCTGCCTGTTCGGCGTATTTTATGTATTGGGCAACGCCCTGCAGGCAATGGGAGCCGCCGCCGAGGCCCTGATTATCAATCTGAGCCGTCAGGGCTTCATCTATATTCCCGCATTATTCATTATGAATGCAGCCATAGGCGTGAACGGTCTCATCTGGGCACAGCCGGTAGCCGATTTGCTTTCCACTGCCATGGTAGTGGCGCTCTATCTGAGAACCTTGCAAAAAATGCGCAAAAAGACAGACCATGCCGGGCTGGCGTTATGACGCCGCTTTTATAATTGACGCTGTGCGCGGCCAGGCAAACGCCCTTCGGAAAGAGAAAGAAGAAGTGCCTGAACGTTAGAGACGTTGAGTACTTCTTCTTTTTTCCGTATGGAGAAAAATAAGACGATAAAAAATTGTTTTTTGCTTTATAAAAATTGCTTCATCTTTATTAAAAATATTCTGTTTACATTTCTCGCTTCAAGTGCTAAAATAGTCAACGTTGCAGCGGAACCCCTTTGGTGTGCTGGCGGCATTTGATGTGAGTTTGCGGAAGTGGCTCAGTGGTAGAGCATCGCCTTGCCAAGGCGAGGGTCGCGAGTTCGAATCTCGTCTTCCGCTCCAAAATTTTGTTTCACGACAGTATTTGCAGGATTGCAGATGCTGTCGTTTTTTGCTTTTCTGATTCCCTTTTGTCTGTTGTTTTCTGGCTGGCTCATATCTGATTCGTTTTGTAAGATAGACCAGCAAAATGATTGCCGCGACTGCGATGCAATAAATAGAAATTGCAGATTATGGAAAGATATGGTATAGTAGAACCATATAAAATGAAACGGAGCGTTGGGATATGACGAATTTGTTTGATTATCTGGACTGGCGTGGGGATTTGACCTTTCAGCAGGCGTCCTTTAATTTGGTGGATAATCTGATTCTCAGCTGCCTGGGATATGTGGTGTTGGATGCTATTGTCAGCGGCTTTGATTGCGATAGTGTGATTACGGTGAAGGAAACGGCGGATTTGTTTGTGCAGCTGCCGGAGCGCGTGAAAAATTTGCGGGTGCCGGAGGATGAAACGCTGCTGGTATCCATGGGCAAAAGCAAACGGTTTGGAGCGCTGCAGTTATTGTATCATGTGCAGCAGCTGGATCGGGAGACGGAAAAGCAATTTGCTGCCATCACCATCAATCTGGGAGATGGCAGCTATTATGTAGCCTATCGGGGAACAGATCTCAGCATCACTGGTTGGAAAGAGGATTTCAATATGACCTTCCGTTCTGGCGTACCGGCTCAGCAGGAAGCAGTGCGGTATTTGCAACGCGTGGCGGAAATCACGACGGGGCCCTTGTATGTGGGCGGTCATTCTAAAGGCGGCAATCTGGCTGCCTTTGCGGCGGCTTTTGTGGAGCCGGAGGTGCAGCGGCGCATCGTGGCAGTGTATAACAACGATGGTCCCGGTTTTTTGGAGGATGTGATTGAGAGCGCAGGTTATAAGGCGATCTGTCAAAAAATACAGACCTTTATTCCGCAGACGTCGTTGTTTGGGATGATGCTGGAGCACGCCGAGCCTTTTACCATTATTCAGAGCAGCGGTCATTTTATTATGCAGCATGATCCTTATTCGTGGACGGTACTGGGTCCCGACTTTGTCTATCTGGAACAGGTGACGGCCAGCGGCCGTTTTCTGGACCAGACCATTCGCGGCTGGCTGGCCAATCTGTCTTCAGAGCAACGGGAGCAGTTTGTGGATGCGCTGTTTGATATCGTGACGGTGGAAGAAACGGATAACTTGCAGGATCTGGCAAAGCTTTGGCTGCGTAACGGCGGGGAACTGCTGAAAACATTGCGGGATGTGGACGAGGAAACGGCGGAGATGATGCGACGTACCTTGAAGCTGTTGGTGCAAAATATGGGACGCAGTGTACAGAGTTTGCTGCATGAACCGGTGAAGCAAAAGAGGGGGTGGAAGGAGACCAAGCATAGCTGGTTCAAACTGCCTGAGTTTTTAGAAAAAAATGAGCGGAGCGTACATTTCTAAAAATTGTCTACGGCATAGAGGAAAAAACAAACAAAAGAGGCTGCGTTTTGTCACGCAGCCCAAATCATGGTTGAACTATTCTTCTCTTTGAATGACAGGCATATCAATCTCTTCTGACTCTTCGTCAGGGTGATAAACCTTGGCGATGGCAATACAGATGATGGTTTTGTAGCCGGCAGCTTTTAGGATATCATGACCGGCTTTTAGAGAAGCGCCGTTGGTCGTCACATCGTCGAACAGAATGGCGATGGATTCGTCTGTGATTTCACAGCAGCGGGATTTTTCAATGGTAGCCATGTGACCGGATACTTTTTCTTCGCTTTCCAACGTTCTGGTACGCACTAAGCATTTTGCAGCGTCAAAGAAGGATTCGTTGGCACGGCACAAATCCTCTACCAATGGGTACAGACCGGATTTGAAGTTGTCGATGGTGCAGGATGGGAATGCATACAGATGTACGTCTTCACCTTCCAATTCACTGGTGAGTTTCTGCCAGTACGGGTCGTTGTACAGGTAGCCGCGGATATAGTCCAGAGAGTCGCTGATATTTTGCCGGAAGTTCAGCAAGCGGCTGCAGTTATTGTTGTAAAATTCCTGTTTATAACGGTCTACAGGATAGTAATCGCATAGATACAACAATTCAAAGTTCCCGTCTGGGTAAAAATAGCGATGTAGTTTCATAAAAATGCCCTCCAATAAAATATGATGATTGGTGCCAATATAAGCTCCACTTATGTATAAAGAACTTTTTTATAAAATTATATAAAAAAATTTGTACAATTGCAAGAGAAAAAATACATTGGCAGACGATTTCGAATAGTAGCTTATTAGTAGTTTAGACGATTTCTATATAAATGTAAAGGAAAAGTTGGTTTTTTTGCTGCATGGAGGCTGTGAAATGATTTTATATTTGTTATTTTTCCCGTTTCCTGCTATGATTAAGAGGAACAACACGGGAGAACGAGATGGAAGAGGTGGGAGCGTTGAAAATACAATTTGCCATTCCTTGGCAGTGTCAGAAAATTTTAGAGTGTTTTGCGGCCCATGGGTTTCAGGCATATTTGGTGGGCGGCTGTGTGCGGGACTGCCTGTTGGGAAAAGAACCAAAGGACTGGGATATTTGTACGGAAGCGCTGCCGGAGCAGGTGCAGGAATTGTTTCAGAAGGAGAGGGTTATTCTCACAGGGCTGCAGCACGGTACTGTGACAGTACTCTTGGGTGGCTTGCCTGTCGAGATTACCACCTATCGGATCGACGGCGTTTATGAGGACCATCGTCACCCCAAGGAAGTGTTCTTTACCAATAATCTGCGGGAAGACTTGAGCCGTCGAGATTTTACCATCAATGCCTTGGCGTATCATCCCGATAAGGGCGTCATTGATTATTTTCAGGGCATTGAGGATTTGCAGCGGGGCATTGTGCGCTGTGTGGGTAATGCGGCGGACCGCTATCAGGAAGACGGTTTGCGTATCATGCGCGCGGTGCGCTTTGCCTGTGTGCTCAATTTTCAATTTGAAACGGAGACAGAGCGCGCCATCAAGGAATACAGTTATCTGTTGAAAAGTATTGCCAGGGAACGCATCCAGGTGGAGCTGAACAAAATTCTCACCAGCTCCTGGGCGGGTTATGGGTTGGAAACCCTGGCGCGGTTGAATTGCTTTCCTTATTTTATGCCGGAATTTTGTCATACTTGGCACTTTGCCCAGGAGGGCAGCCGACATCAGTTTGATATCTTTACCCATACGCTGAAGGCGGTGGATTTGGCACCGCCAATACTGCATCTAAGGCTGACCATGTTGCTCCATGACATTGGGAAGCCCTTTGTGTGGAAGTCCTGCGACGGGAAGGACATCTATGAAGGTCACAGTGCTGCAGGAGCGGAACTGGCAGGGAAGATTTTGGAGCGGCTGCGCTATGACAAAAAGACCATCCATCAGGTGCAGAATCTGATTGCGCGGCATGAGCAGCTGCTGGAGGCGACGGAAGTGTGCATGCGTCGGGCGGTGGCGGAACTGGGCTTTGACGGGGTGTATGATTTGATTGCGGTGAAACGCGCTGACGTGCGGGCGCACAGCGATGCGCTGGCCCAGCTGCCCTTGGAGATCTTTTCGGAGATGGAGTCGCTTCTGGCGCGGATTGCCCAGCGCGGCGATTGCTGCTCCTTGAAGGAGCTGGCAGTTTCGGGCAGAGAGCTCACGGCTTTGGGCTACAAGGGCAGGGCCGTGGGAGATATACTGGAGCGGTTATTGGATTTGGTGTTAGAAAATCCCGATTTAAATCAGAAAACTTATTTATTACGGCAGATAGAAACAGGAAATCCCGGTGCAGGGCATTCGGGTATAGAATAATTTGAGGAGTGTGAACTCTTTGGAACTCATCCAATCAGAGCAAAATCAGTGGCTGAAACGTTGTAAAGCGCTGCAGCAAAAAAAATATCGACAGCAATACGGAAAATTTGTGGCGGAGGGCTTGCGCTTTGTGCAGGAGGCCTTGGAGCATGGCGCGGTGGAGGCGGTGCTTGTGGATGAAGCGCGACAGGAGCTGGTGCCTCAGCTCTCGTTACAGGAGACGCCCTGCTATTTGGTGAAGGCGGGACTTTTGGAAAAGGCGCTGCCCACTATACACAGCCAGGGCATTGCGGCCATTGCCGTGCAGCCCCAATGGTCGTGGAAAGATATCGCTTCTATGGAGCAAATCATCATTATAGACGGCGTGCAGGATCCGGGAAATCTGGGTACGATTGTGCGTACGGCTTTGGCATCGGATACTCAGGCCATGCTCTGTCTGAGCGGGACGGTGGATTTGTACAATGACAAAACGCTGCGGGCTACCATGGGAGCAATTTTTCGGTTGCCGGTATATCAGATCGGGAATGTACAGGAGATGACAGATACGCTGCACAGATGGGGTTTTCAGTTGGTGGTGTCGGATATTCGAGCGGAGCAGGGGTATCATCAGCTGCAGTTTCCGGCGAAGACCGCGCTGGTGGTCAGCAATGAAGCCAACGGCCCGCAGCAAATCCATCATGGCGATATGCTGGTGAAGATTCCGCTGTTTCAGCAGGCAGAATCGCTGAATGTGGCAGTGGCAACAGGCATTTTGCTCTATGCTATCCGCATGGGTAAGGAGGCAAGATGAGATGTTTCGACCGAAGTGGCAGGAAGTCTATTGGTACATTGGTCAAAATGAAGAGGACAAGTGGACCTTTATGACCAAAGCTTGCGAGAATGATTGGATGGATTTGTATCATATCAGTATGGGCGATTGCTATCGCACTAGGGAGGAAGCCATCGACGATGTGTATGAGATGCTGACGAAAATCTGTCAGGAGGACGGCTATGGTGTGTGGCAGCGCGAGGGCGATCACACCGCTTTTTAACCGGTTGGGGTGACAAAAAAGGCGGCGAAAAGATTGTGACAGCTCCTTTCGTGGACCGTGCCCGAAAGAACATATCTAAAAAAGTGAGGAAAGAAGGTGTGATGCTGTGCAGTATGACAAAGCGGCGGTGCTTTCTCTGCTGGCGCAAAAGCAGATTGCTTACCGCATTGTGGAGCATGAAAGGGTTTTTACCTCAAAGGAAGGCAAAGCCCTTGGTCTGCCCAATGGGGAGCGGGTGGCGAAAAATCTTTTTCTGCGGGATGATAAAAAGCAACAGTACTATTTGGCGGTGGTGCAGCAGAATTGCAGGCTAAATTTGAAGGCTCTGCGCGCCCGGCTGGGCAGCCGTCCGCTGACTTTCGCTTCGGAGGAAGATTTAATGAGGCTGTTGGGACTGTCCAAGGGCGCCGTCACCCCCTTGGGTGTATTGCACGATGAGGCCGGTCGGGTGCAGGTATTGCTGGGCGAGTATTTTTTGGACGGCCAGATTGGCGTGCATCCCAATGAAAATACCGCTACGGTGTGGCTGAACACGGCAGATTTAGCGGCGCTCTTGGCAGAGTATGAGCATCCGGTGAGCTGCTTGAGATTTTCATAAGAAGACAATGCATAAAACGGAACAATAAAAAGGCGCCGGCATGGATAGGATATTCCCTTAAATGGGCATATCATCCTGCGCGCCTTTTTCTTTACTCTGCAAATGTTTTTGTGCAGAGGCTAGCCTAACCTTGCCACAAACATGGTACTCAGCCGTGTTTTATGGTTTTGCAGTGTGGTGATGCGGGCGGCCAGCCCTAAGGATTCTTCGGTGGTGGTTTTCCGATATTTTGCTTCCGCAATTTCGATTTCCCGATTGAGTGCGACCAATTCCAATACCAGCTGCTTCAGGGCTTCTTCTTCCGGCAGTGTGATGTTCTGCAGCAGATTTGCAGACTTTGCGTCCGCCTTTTGCAGAGCTTCGGCGACTTCTGCTTCGGTTAGCGTGACAGGCTGAGCAAATTTGGGATCGGGCGACAACAACTCCTGTGTGGAAGCTGCCAGCGGGATTGCTTGAATTTCCTGTAGATTCATAAAATGACCTCCTTAAATTAGGTACGTAATAAATTGATAAGTTAATTATATCATACTGATTAGAAGAATGCATTAACTTTATGAAAAATATAAAAATAACTTTAAAAAATAAGGTGGAAGATTGGCAGGAATTATTGCTTTCAAGAGACCTATGCATTGTGATATATTTATAATAGAAAAGATAAAAAAATAGAACCTCGAATTGCAGACGGCGCTACTTGTTATGTGTATAAAATATTGATACAATAAAACCATAGAGTTACCATAGTTAAGCAAGCTTAAGATGAAAAGGGAAAGGACGAGGAACCTATTATGAAAAGAAATTTGGAATATGAAATCATGGAGGAAATGGCAGAGCGGTATTCTACGATGTATTTTTCTGACGTGCCGGTGGAGGAAGAGGATTTGCAGGCGATGCTTCTGGCTGCTACCCAGGCGCCTTCGGCGTACAATGAACAGCCCTGGCGTTTTTTTGTGGCGAAAACTCCTCAGGATAAGGAAATGCTCATGGAGTATATGATGCCCAGCGAGAAGGAATGGATTGCTGCCGCGCCGGTTTTAATTTTGTTGGCAGGCAATATGGGAGATACCCACAATGGGTTGTTCAACTACTGGACAGCCTTTGACAGTGGCTGTGCCTGGGGATATTTGAGCCTGGAAGCGCAGCGCAGAGGCTATGTAACTCATTGTATCGGCTCTTTTGACAGAGTGGATTTGCGGAGCATGTTTCAGCAGTCAGAAAATCTGGAGCTATATGGGATTGTGGCGTTGGGTCGTCCTGCTGCCAGCGAGCTCACCGATAAAGAAAAGTTGATGACTCGTAAAACAGTGAATGCAGTACAGTTGCGTCGGAGATAATAAGCATTTTTTATTTTTCTAATTTTTAAGAAAATGTGAAGATTGGTTTGCATTTTTGTTCACAATCAAAATTATCCCCTACAGCAGAAAGGAGATTCTGTTCTATGGATGAGCAGTGGCAGTGTGAAGAGTTTTGTGTACATGATCAGGTTTTAGAAAAGTTACAGGAGCGGAAAATAGACGAGGCGCAAAGCCAACAGACAGCGGAGCTGTTCAAGGTATTGGGCGACAATACCAGAGTGAAGATTTTGTATTATCTGCTGCAGGCTGAGCTGTGCGTATGTGACCTGACTGTATTGGTAGGAAGCAGTCAGTCTGCGGTTTCCCATCAGCTGCGGGTTTTGCGCAACTTGCGGATTGTGCAGGGACGCAAGGAAGGAAAACAGGTTTTTTACAGTATTTGCAATGATCATGTGCAGCGACTTCTGTGGGAAGCACTGGCTTTATAAAAAATGCGGATTGCATAGATAGCCAGACTTGTATAGCTTTTCACAATAAAAAGATATTGCGGAAAACCTACAAAACAGTATAAAATAAGATATAGATAACTAGGTTGTCTACATTGTCATTAAATTGTGAGGATTTTCCCTGTTCAGTATATTGCATTTCTTTTTGCTGTACAGTTCGGAGTGGTTCGGCAGAAAACTGGCGGTATTTCATATCATAGTCGGCTGCAAAAACAGTCAGGGCGGAGTTCTCATTTAAATTTTATGTAATGGTTTCATTAATTTTTATTTCGTTGAGGTGAATAAAATGGAAAAACGCAAAGAGTTAGAAAACAAAGGTATGAGCAGACGTCGTTTTCTAAGTGTGATGGCAGGAGCCAGCGTGGTAGGTGCTGCGGCAACTATGACCGGTTGTTCTCCTGTCAGTGATCCAAGCGGTACGGGCTGGCTGCCAAACCAGTATCGCAACGCAAGCGCAATTCCTTCACAGGTAAAGGGTCGTGTTCCTTTGGATCCCGACAATGTATCACTGGTACGGAACGATGAAAAATGTATCCTGTGTGGTCAGTGTATTGAAGCTTGTGAAAAAGTACAGAGTGTATTCGGCTATTATGAATTGCCGGTACATGATGACTTTATTTGTGTACACTGTGGTCAGTGTTCTCTGTGGTGTCCAACTGGCGCTATTAAAGAGCGTAGTGTAGTGGAAGAAGTATGGAATGCCATTCAGGACCCAGAGACAAAGGTAATCGTACAGACTTCTCCGGCAACTCGTGTCGGGATTGGTGAAGAGTTTGATATGGGCGCTGGTGCCTGGGCTGAAGGTCAGATGGTAACAGCTCTGCGTAAATTGGGCTTTGATGTGGTGGTGGATACCAACTTCAGCGCCGACCTGACCATTATGGAAGAAGGCTCCGAATTAGTAGAACGTGTGACAAAAGGCGGCGTACTGCCACAGATGACCTCCTGCTGTCCAGGCTGGGTAAAATTTGTGGAATATTATTATCCAGAATTGATTCCTAATTTGTCCTCTGCCCGTTCGCCTATGATGATGCACGGTTCTACTCTGAAAACCTACAATGCGGATAAGCTGGGGATTCCGTATAAAAAGATTGTCAATGTGGCAATCATGCCATGCTTGGCCAAAAAATTTGAAATCAGCCGTCATCAGTTCCATGGACTGGAAGGTGGTGCCGGTCAATATCACGAAGATCCAGATGTAAAGGATATGGACTATGTACTGAGCGTGCGGGAATTGGCAGATATGATTCGCAAATACCTGCCAGGTGAAGATTTTGCCAACTTTGAAGAAGGCCAGTATGACCAGATTGGCTCTACTGCAGGCTTGATCTTTGGAAACTCGGGCGGTGTTATGGAAGCTGCGGTACGTTCTGCGTATTATCTGATTACCGGTAGCAATCCTCCTGAACTGCTGTACAATTTGGAACCGGTACGTGGTTTGGAAGGTATTAAACGGGCTTCCGTCAATATTCCAGGCGTAGGTGACGTGAAAGTAGTTGTGGCCTCCGGTTTGGCCAATGCTCGTCAGATGTGCGAAGAAATCAAATCGGGCAAAGCAGATTTTCATTTCCTGGAAGTCATGGCTTGCCCAGGCGGTTGCATCGCTGGTGGTGGCCAGCCAAGAACTGCAGTGCCGCCTCAGGATTGGGTGCGTCAGGCAAGAACCGATACGATGTACAATCGTGATAAGATTGGTAATATTAACGGTACGTCAGTGGGCGGCGGCAATGCCGGTCAGAATGCTGTGAAAACCGGAAATCTGCGCTTGAGCCATGAAAATCCGCAAATTACTGATATTTACACCAATTTCCTGGAAAAACCATTGAGCCATCTGGCACATGAACTGTGTCATACCACTTATGAAGACCGCTCTGGTTCCTTGACCAGAAAAGAAGTTTAAGAAGGGGAGGTATGAACTATGGCGAACAAAGTAACCGATCAAAAAAGTGTTTTAGTGGATTTGACCAAATGTGTTGGCTGCGGTAGCTGTACTGTTGCCTGCAAACTATGGAATAACCAGAGCTTCCAGAATCCACAAAGTGAAGAATTTGAAAACGCTCACGGAGAAGACGTGAAATTAGATAGCAACACCTGGACTACCGTACAGCATATGAGAGTGCAGAAGGATGGACAGGAGGTTTGGCGTTTTGTAAAACGTCAGTGTATGCATTGCTTAGAACCAGCTTGTTCTTCTGTATGTTTTGCCCATGCATTTCATCAGACAGAACAGGGTGCAGTACAGTATGACCCTGAATTGTGCGTAGGATGCCGTTATTGCATGATCGCCTGTCCGTTCGATATTCCAAAATACGAATGGGAAAAGGTAATGCCATCTGTCATGAAGTGTCAGTTCTGCAGCTCTAAGCTGGCTGACGGCGAAGCGCCTGCCTGCGCCAGCGTTTGTCCGACCAATGCGCTGATGTTTGGCAATCGCGATGAGATGTTGGCAAAAGCACATGAGATCATTGACAATGACAGCAGATATTTAAACCATGTATATGGTGAAAAAGAAGTCGGCGGTACTAGCTGGCTGTATATTTCCGATGTGGACTTTGGTGAACTGGGTTTCCCAACCGATCTGCCGGAAAAATCAATTCCAAAAAATATTCACGGTTTCACCCGTTTCACACTGCCGATTTTTGCAGTAGGTGCATTGACATGGACCGGCGTAAGCCTTTATGCAAAACGTCGTCATGCTGTTGCGCATGAAGGGCATGCCGCTGAACATAAATCGGAAGAATAGGAAGGGGAGGTTGTAACGATGAAAGAATGGACTTTGAAAACACCGAAGGCCAGATGGAACCTGCGCATCACCCCAGTGCGTATCGGGATGCTTGCATTACTAGTGTTCTCTCTGCTGCTGATTTTTGCCAGATATTATGCAGGTTTGGGTCAATGGACTAACCTGAGTGACCAGGTGCCTTGGGGCGCTTGGATTGGCGCTGATATGAACGTAATCGCTTTAGCCGGTGCTGGGTTCAGTACGGCCATTATCACCCATATCTTCCATGCTGAAAAATATGAGCCAGTATCCAGAAGATGTCTGTTGTTATCCTTCATTGGATATGTTTTGGTACTTTTGATTCTCATTGTGGAAATCGGACGTTGGGATAACTTCTGGAGACCATTTGTATCTCCTGGTGTACATTCTCCTATGTTTGAAGTTTACATGTGTATCGTGGCTTACATGGTATTGCAGGTTATTGAATTGATTGAAGTTGGGGCAGAAAAAGTTTCTCCTAAATTCAAAAAGAAAATGCAGCCGATTATGCAGATCGTGTTTATTGCTGCATGTACTGTACCTCTGGGTCATCAGGCTTCTTTGGGCTCCTTATATTTAGGTATGCCCGCTAAATTGGACCCAATCTGGGCTACCCAGATGATGCCGTGGTTGTTCCTGTTGTCCTCCTTCTTCGTTGGCCCATGTGTTGCCATCGTAGAATATATCTGGACCAACAGCCGTTACAACATGAAAGTTGATACAGAAATGCTTTATGGTTTGAGTAAAATCTCTGTAGTGCTCATGGCAGTTTATTTTGTTATGAAGGGCGCAGACTTATTGATGCGTGGTCAGTTGGGTAATGTGTTCTCCTTCACACTGTGCGGAAATATGTTCCTGCTGGAGATTCTGTTACTGTGTGTTGTGCCGATTATTATCCATTTCCTGCCCTTTGGTAAAACAAAAGGCGGTTTGCTGGTATTTGGTCTGTCCGGTATGGCCGGTTTGGTTTTGACCCGTTTGAACGTAGTGTTCACTGGGATGTCTGCGCATGTGGCATCCATGGGCGGTAGCTATTTCCCATCCTTCATGGAAATCGTATCTACCCTGGGCCTGTTCTGCATTGCATTCTTGGCTTATCTGTGGATCACCGAAAACTTCCCATTCTTCTATGGCTTGCCTGATGATGCGGCAGCCAACAAAGATGTGGTGAACGAATCGGAAAGTGGTTTCAACCAGGCTGTTATGTAAGAGAAAGTGTTTCAATTAAATAAACGAAACAATCAGTAATCAGAAATTTTATCGTCGGTCATTCAATGACCGGCGATATTTTTCTATTGTTAAGAAAAAATTTAAGTGAGGGTTTGTGGAATGAAGGATACGATGCTGGAATCGTTGTCAATAGTTTTGCTTTGTGCTATAATGGGAAAAAACCTAGAAAAAGCCTAAAAAATCAGGAGATAAGAGGTGAATTTATGCGCACAGAGCAATGTTATTGCGTGGTGGAGGCGGTGAAAACAGGTAGCTTTACAAAGGCGGCAGAAAATCTATTTTTGAAACAACCAAGCTTGCGGGCAAATATTAATCATCTGGAGGATGAGTTGGGGCAACCGTTGTTTGAACGCTCTAAAAGTGGCGTGAAATTAACAGAGTTCGGAGAATTCTGTTATCCTTATATTCTGAATGTGATCAAGTCCTATGAGTCTATGAAGAATTCCTGTGCAAAGAAGAACGAAAAAAGTCTACTTATTGGAGCAACAAGAGTGTTTAGTTCATTGTTGGGTAAAAGCTATGAGTTATACGAAAATTATAGCCAAGGGGCAAAATGCATATTTTTTAGTTCCACATCGGATCAGGATATTTTACAGCGCGTTGTAGAGCACAAACTGGATATCGGTTTGATTTCTTATTTTCCTGCTTTATGGAAAGAAAATAAGTGGTTTCATATGCAGCAGGGTCGTTCCTTTGAAATTTATAAAATTCGTGAGATTCAGACCATTGCAGTGATGCGCAGAGATCATCCTTTAGCATATTACAAAGAAATTCCGTTAGAAAAATTAAAAGACTATTTGTTAGCTTTTTTCAGTGACGACGTGTCGCAGGTGTTAGACCTCATCAAACAGGAAACTAAAACGAACGGTGTACTGAGGATTACCAAGGTGATGGATGAACAGCTACTTAGAAAATATTTACTGCAGGAAAATGCAATTTCGTTTTCTTTGGATTGGACAGCGGAACGATATAATGGTGATTTGATATCGGTACCACTAGATGAGCGTTTTATTCAGCATGCTGTGGCGTTATATTCTACAGAGCTGTTTCCAGAAGATGTGATGGGATATTTGAATATTATCAAAACGCTATTGACAAACACTCCTATCTATTAAAATGGTACATAGATTTTGAAAAATGAATGTAAAGAGCAGGGAACTCCGGGATGGGAGCTCCCTTTAATTTAATGATACAGAGTTAACAGGGGCAGTTCATAATCCCTATTATATTAATTTCCACAATGAATAGATTACAGATAAATTCACCAATGTACAATCCATATCATATTGTCTAACTGGGTAAAAGATTCCTGAATGACAGATACAACAGTTTCTCTATTGTGATATTGACAGCGGTCTCCCTTTGATGTTACAATATCGATAAATGATATCAATAAACGATATTGAGTTGGGAGGGGTTGATATGCCGAAGAAGGCGCTGGAGAATTTAACTGAGTCAATGTTTTATGTCCTGATGGCGTTTCGCGGCGGTCCAAAATGTGGTATCGACGTGTCCCAGTTTATTGAGCAGAAGACCGCCGGGCGTTGCAAGTTGGGGCCAGCCACGCTTTATACCATTTTAGCCAAATTTGAAAAGGAAAGGTATCTGACAGAAATCGCGGTGGAAGGTCGGAAACGTACCTACCAGATTACAGGGAAGGGCGTACAGGCCTATGAGGAGGAGGTTGCCCGTCTGCGTCATTGCGTGGAGGACGCTGACAGCGAGGGATGGATGAACAGATGAAGAAACAGACCAAGCGAGAGGAATAAACCTACCGGTTAGCTCCTTACTCCAGATACGATATCGCCGTGATGAAGGCTGGTTGATCGATATGGTCGGCAATTGGCCGGGAGAACTGCAGTAGCCTGATCGACGGCTGTGGAAAAAGCCTTTTCAACGGTATGAGCCTTTGAAATTGCCAGAACTGGATATAGGCTATGCAATAGCCTATTGAACGATGTTGCCAACGGTGACTTTGGCCGACGATTGCTGGTTGTTGTATATCGTATTATCAGTCGGCCGGTTCAGAACAGGTATCATTGGAGCAGTTGGTACAGTTTTATGTGGAGGATTTACACAGAGGGAGGAAAATCGTGATGGCAGAGGACAGAAAAAAACGCTACGCAATTCGTATCGCGCCTTGTTCCAGCTATGACGTGGGTCGTATGGAAAGCTGGTTGGAATATATGGCGCAAAAGGGCTATATATTGGACAAGATGATTGCCGGTATGGCAGTTTTCCGGAGGGAAGAGCCGCAGAAACTACGCTATCGCATGTGCGAATTGCCGCAGGATAGCCTGTATGAGGACAAATCGCCGTCCAGCCAGCAGGAATTGATTTCCATTTGTCAGGCCAGCGGCTGGAATTTTATAGCGGAACGGGGCGCTTTTGGCATTTTTGCCACGGCAGATAATGCCGCGCCGGAGTTGCAAACGGAGCCGTGGATTGATTATGATAAGGCGTTGCTGCAAATGGGGTATGCGTTGTTTTTGGCATTGTTCTGCGGGATCTCATGTACGTTTGCAGATTGGCGCTGGCGTCTGGGGATTGCGGCTGTACTACTTCTGCCTATCTTTTATTGGGGGCATAAAAAGAAAATTCCCCGCGTATTGCAGACTTTTATGTGTGTCATGCTGGTAGCGTTACCTGGTTTTTACGGCCAATGGAGTCTTTATCTGGGGAACGGTTTTTTCATTACCTGGATCAATGAAGGCAGCGGCGTGTTTGTATCTGCACTGCTGCGCACCCTGTTTTTTATATTTTTCTTCTTTTATGTACTTGCAGGCCCTTTTCAATACTGCCTGCGGATGCAGCGCGGCATATCTGTCGATCATAGCCAGAATTGGCGCTGGAAAGCGCCGGTGTACCGGGTAACGTCGGTCGGTGTGCTGGTGATTTTTACCTATATGTTTATGACCATGTTTAACGGCTGCACAGCAGAAACACAGCCGACTAATCTGCAGCGGTGGGAGCAGTATAACGGCACTGTGCCCTTTGCCTTGCTGGAGGATTTTGTTCCCCAGTCGGTTGCGCTGGAAGCATGGAATGATACGACAAAGGTGCAATTTGATGAACAGCGGCAGCGCACCAGAGATGTTCCGGCGGTTTTCTATAACTGGAGAGCAAGCGGCAGCCATATAGAAGAAAAGCCGGACTGGCTGGCGCCGCAGGTGTATTATCTGCAGCAGGAGGGCACGTTGTGTCTGATAGACGGGCAGCAATTACAGGGCAGCTTATCAGTAATCTATTATGAAACCCACTGGCCTTGGATTGCCCGCGCCCTGGCTCGAGAATATGAACATTTGGCCCAGAAACGCCTGGGCGAAGACTATCAAATTCTGGCGCTGCCGGAGCTGGATGTGGACTACGCCCTGGCTTATAGCGACGCTCAGCTGGCCGAGCCCTATCCCCGTCTGCTTTTGGTGGACGGCAACCGCATGGCCAAGGTATATTTTTATCAAAATCCAGACGGATACACCGTGCCCGTGGAACAGTGGAGCCAGATCTTTGCCGCCCAGTTAGGGAAATAGAAAAAAATATTACGAAATGCGTTCAAGCATAGAGAGATGATTGATTATCAAGAAGGCATAATATTTGCGACAAAAGGGGACGAACGACAACCAGATTAGATGAATTTTTGCGCCTATGAATCACGCGGATGTGGAAATCAGAGGAAATATGAGTATGGGAAAGCCATATTTCCTCTGACAAAAAGATGTACTTTATTTGAAGTGACTACTTTTTTTATACGTATTTGCGCATGGTTTGTAGTGCGCCTTTTTCCAGGCGGCTTACCTGCGCTTGGGAGATGGCGATTTCATCCGCGACCTCCATTTGCGTTTTACCTTGGAAAAAACGCATGTCGATAATCATTTGTTCGCGGGGCGTCAATTTGTTCAGCGCCTGTTTGATGGCGATATTCTCCAACCATTGAAAGTCGGTATTTTTGGTATCGCAAATCTGATCCATAATATAAATGGGGTCGCCGCCGTCATTATAAATTGGGTCATAGAGGGAAACAGGATCTTGAATGGCATCCAATGCTGATGTGACATCTTCCGGTGCCAGTTCCAAGACTTTGGCAATCTCCTCAATAGAAGGCTCCTGTCCGCGCTGGGCAGTGAGCTGCTCTCTCACCTGGAGCGCCTTGTAAGCAATATCCCGCAGAGAACGGCTGACACGAATGGGATTGTTGTCGCGGATATAGCGACGAATTTCACCGATAATCATGGGCACGGCATAAGTAGAAAATCGCACATTTTGGCCCAAATCGAAATTATCAATTGCCTTCATCAGACCAATACAGCCTACCTGAAACAGGTCGTCAGCATTTTCGTTGCGATTGGAAAAACGCTGCAGTACACTCAGTACAAGACGCAGGTTACAGTGAATGAGCTGTTCACGGGCTGCATCATCACCGGCCTGGTATTGCCGGAACAAGGCAACCATCTGATCATTTTTTAAAACTGGTAGTTTGGATGTATCTACACCACAGATTTCAACTTTACACATAAAAGCCATGTCAATTCCCTCCGCTTGCAATTCCTGTGATGAGATTAGTTATTGCCTTTCACGTTTTGATTTATGCAGGCGAGGAAATAGTACAATTTTTCAGAATGTAAAGGGGCCATAGTAAGGCATATTGCGCAATAGGCGAACAGACAGGCAGAAAATAGCTAGTGTTGGAGAAATGTATTTTCACATAGAGAAATGCTGCTTAGAGGGCACATACATAAAAAGAAGATGGAAAAACAGTATAAATGTTTCTCCATCCTCTTTTTTGTGATTAGAAGGGCACAATTTTCACAGCTATTTTTTGAGCAACGGTTTCAGTTCATCCAGCAGCTCCTGGAAATAGTGTAAAGTATCTTCGATGGGCTGTGGACTGGCCATATCAACACCGGCAATCTTCAGTAGATTGATGGGATAGTCGGAGCCACCGCAGGTGAGAAAGTGGCGGTAATGAGCTACGGCATCCGGCTCACCGGAAAGGATCTTTTTGGAAATGCTCACCGCAGCGGAAATGCCAGTAGCATATTGGTACACATAAAACGCCCGATAAAAATGAGGGATACGAGCCCATTCGCAGCTCAATACATCATCAATGACAAAATCTTCACCGTGATAGATTTCATACAACTGGCGATAATTTTTGCATAGTACTTCTGGCAGCAACGGCTGGCCTTGTTCCACCATCTGGTGCGTCTGATTTTCAAAGTCGGCAAATAAGGATTGACGGTACAGGGTAGAACGAATGTTATCCAATTGGTTGCACAGAAGCAGTGCTTTTTCAGCGTCAGATTTGCTGTGCTTATACAGATAATCAAAAAGCAGCTGTTCGTTGACAGTGGAAGCTACCTCTGCTGTGAAAATGCAATAATCCGAATAGACATAAGGCTGGTTGTTGTTGCTGTAGTAGCTGTGCATCACGTGTCCCAATTCGTGGGCGATGGTGAATACATCATTTAATGTGCCGGTAAAGTTCAGCAGGGAAAAGGGATGATAGCCGTAAGAATGAATAGCATAAGCACCGGTAGCTTTATTCTTTGCAGGATACACGTCAATCCAGCGATTGCTGAAGGCTTCCTTTAACACAGCAGTATAGTCCTCGCCCAGCACAGCGGTCGCTTCCAGCACGATTTGCTGTGCTGCTTCATAGGTGTAGGTGCGGTCGATTCCCGGCACTAGCGGCACAAAGAGATCACTGAAATGAATTTCCGGCAGACTCAATACCTCTTTGCGCAGAGTGACATATTCCTGTAGTGGCGCTACATTTTTGCGCACAGTGGCGATGAGATTGTCGTATACTTCTTCGGGAATATGATTGCCAGAAAGCGCCATAGCCCGTGCAGATGGGTATTTGCGGCTTTTGGCGATGAACACATCATTTTTTACAGAGCCGTAATAGGCAGAGCAGATGGTATTGATGTGTTGTTTGTAAACGCCTAAGAGCTTTTGAAAATACTCGGCACGGAATTGAGCATCTTCGTGAATCAGGGCCACCTGATAATTATTGTTATTAACCTCGATGGTATTGCCTTCCGGCGTGGTCAATTCGGGATAGTGGATATCATTGACGCTGAGGTCATCATAAATTTTTTCAAAAGAATTGCCCAGAGAACCCATTTTACTCAAGATTTCTTCTATTTGCTGATTGAAAATATGTTCCTTCTGTTCAAACAAGCCTTCCATGAGAAATTGATACAGCTTCAGCTCCGGCTTTTGTGCTATATAATCAGCAAAAATTTCCGGTGTGAGCCCCAGCAATTCCGGCTCCAAGAATGCAATCTGTTCCGCCAGGGCAGTATATACGCTGTCTGCAGTTTCGTACAGATCTTTGGCTTCACCGTTGGACATATTCTGGTCAAAATACATTTTGGCGTACACAAAAAGGGCAGTCAAGGTTTCTCCCAACTGGTCGTTGGTCTGCAGCGCACGGTAGAGATTGTCAGCGCTTTTTGTGATCGTGCCCTGCATAGCTGCAAGGTTTTGAGTGAGCGTTTTGGCTTTTTCCAGACCATCACGCCATTTCTCCGTATTTTCGAACATCTGGGTCAAATCCCAGGTATCTTTTTCTGTTGGCATGTAAAACCCTCCTGTTAAAAATTTTCAATACTAGTATATACCTTCTTGCAAAATTATAGCATGAAGATGCTAGAAAAAACAGGGGCGGTAGGGAATTTTTTATTTTGCAAAATATTTCGCAATTTTTTCTGAAAATTCTGTTTGCTTCAAAGAATTCGCGGGTATAAAATAAAGGACAAGACAGAAATGTCTTTTTGAATTTTGTGCAATGATTTGGAGGATGAAGGTATATGACGATGAAAAAGTTTGTCTGTTCTGTATGTGGTTATACTGTAGAGGCAGAAGAAGCTCCAAAAGAATGTCCGAAGTGCCGTGAAATGATGAATATTTCCTGGCCTTTTGACGAGGTGGCTTCCAAGAAACAGGCAGAAGATTTAGCAGAGAAATTGGTTGACCACAAAGTAAAACGGTTTGTTTGTTCTGTGTGCGGATACACGCTAGTGGCAGAAGAAGCTCCGAAGGAATGTCCACAATGCCGTGAAATGATGAACATTTCCTGGCCTTTTGATGAAGTTGCACCACAGAAATATGTGGATGAACTATTGGCGAATAAAGCAAAAGTGGAAAAACTGAAAACCTTTGTCTGCTCTGTATGTGGATATACCATTGTGGCAGAAGAAGCTCCGAAAGAATGTCCACAGTGCCGTGAGATGATAAATATTTCCTGGCCTTTTGATGAAGTAGCTCCACAAAAGTATGTGGAAGAAATGAAAAAAGCAGGAAAAATGTAAGAAATCCATTATTTTGGCAGGAAAACAGTTGGAAAGATGGAATAAAAAATATGAAGGATAAACTGTATCTAAAATATGGCAGTTTGTTTATAAAAAATAAAATATCAATTAATGGAGGTTTTATTATGAAAAAGTATGTATGTGCAGTATGCGGTTGGACCACTGAAGCAGAAACAGCTCCAGCAGAATGCCCTATTTGCAAAGCTAAAAAATTCATTGAACAGGAAGCTGGAGAAAAATTAGTGTTTGCTGACGAACACAAAGTAGGAATTTGCGAAGGGATTGACCCTGAAATCGTAAAAGGTCTGCGCGACAACTTTACCGGTGAATGCACCGAAGTTGGGATGTATCTGGCAATGGCTCGTGTAGCTCACAGAGAAGGTTATCCTGAAATCGGCCTGTATTGGGAAAAAGCTGCTTATGAAGAAGCAGAACATGCTGCAAAATTTGCAGAACTGTTGGGTGAAGTTGTAACCCCATCCACAGAAGAAAACCTGAAACTGCGCGTAGCTGCTGAACACGGTGCCACCCAAGGTAAAAAAGATCTGGCTAAAATGGCAAAGGAACAGAACTTGGATGCAATTCATGACACTGTACATGAAATGGCAAAAGACGAGGCAAGACACGGCAAAGCATTTGAAGGTCTGCTGAACAGATATTTCGGTAAATAAGAATAAGCTTTGATAAGCTGCAAAGCCTTACCTATTCAGGTTCATCACGAAACGGAATAGGTGAGGCTTATTTTTTTGTATTCTAGCTTATTTTAGCATAATTTATATTTTCGTGGGAAATCCGTGGGAAGAGGGAAGCAAAAAACTGTTTTTTACAGCAATTTTCGTTTTTTTCCCACAAAAATACCCGCAGGGCCTATAATATGGCTTCTTGCGGGTATCTCCCTTTTTTTATTTGTGGGAAAATTTTGCTATAGCGGAGGAAATAAATCATCCATAATCTTTGCAGCACTTTCATCCATGGATTGAGTAACATGCGTATAAAGTCGTAATGTAAATTCAAGTTTGGAATGCCCTAAACGTTCCTGAACATAACGAGGATTTAGACCATTTTCTAATAGTTTAGTAGCGTGTGTATGTCGTAAATTATGAAATTTGAAATCTATGTTTAATTCTTTAGCCGCAATACGGGCAATAACTTTATGAGAATTCGTATTAAGCATTTCACCATCTGGTTTTATATTTACGAAATCTTCTACGATAATTGTTGGAGGTTTCTTTTCTTTAGGATTACTAGAATCAACGATTAAGTTCTTTTTCCAATAGGGACCTTGTAGTTGCTGAAATTCTTCTTGCTGCTGTTTAAGCGTTTGCATATAATTGCTAAATTTCTGACCAAATCGAATAGTTCGGTAACTATTTGATGTTTTGGGCGTAGTAAATGTCCAGTGCTTTTTTATGTTTTGCAGTTGTTTATCAATTTTTACAGTATTTTTTTCAAAATCGAAATCACGCCAACGCAATGCATAACATTCTCCAGCGCGTAATCCTAGATTTAATGCAATGTTAAATGCGGGCAATAAATTTGTTGAGGTGATGCGGTCTTTTATCATTTCTAATTCAGTATCAGTATATATTTTGATGTCTGATAGTGAACGGGGAGATTTAGGGACCGTAACGGCAGACGTTGGATCTTTTTTTAGGTAACTTTTTGTAATAGCATATTTAAACAAAACTGTTAAAAATGCATAGATACTTCGGACATACTCATCGGATAAGATTTCTCTTTTTTGAACAATCATTTCTTGTAATTGTTTACTTGTAATATCTCCAATAAAGCAATAACCAAATTGTTTATGCAAATGGTTTCGATATAGTGAATTGTATCGCACGATAGTAGACGTTTTACGATTGAGGGGCGCTTCCAATGTGATAAATTCATCGAAAAGTTCTTGTAAAGTTATTCTCTTTTCTTTAACAATATTTCCCTCATTTAAGTCCGCCAGTGCTTTGCTCAAAGCTGCCTCCGCATCCTTTTTTAAAGCAAAACCACTACGTTCCATTTGCTTACGCTTACCATCTAGTATTCCAAGGTCGATGCGATAAGACCAGGTTGCTCCTTTTTTTCTTACAGAACCTTTAGCCATAAAAAATGCACATCCTTTCGGTATTTTTGTTTGCTTAATACCGCTAGGCTGTGCTATACTTTACTTGTTGAGGGTATCGTATGGCACGTCCTATCGGTATTTTATAAGAAGCTCTTTCCTGTTGGCGCAGGAGAGGGCTTTTTATTTAGTTAGATTAAAATGTTTTAAAATGCAGAGAAGGCAGATAATAAACCACCTGTTAGGCCATCCATCAAAGATTCATCAGCTATAATTTTCCATCCGTTATTTGTTTTAGTTAAATTGATAGTAATATCTTTTTGTGTTTTTGGTGCATCGGGAGAAGAAAAGGCATTAGCAAGCAAAGTTTCTGTCATTTTTTCAATTCCTTCCTGATCGGTTGTGTCAGAAAATGCGTAAGAAAAGGCTAATCCCATTGCTTGAGACATTACATTATTTATGATAGTTACGCAGTCTAAGGTTGTGAGAGAAACTTTTACACTGGCTTTTTCACTTTCTGTAGATTCCGTAACTACATTTTCGAACTGAATATTTTTCATAATGGAATTCAACAACTGCTTCTGCATCTCATCTTCAAATTCTAGATCAAATGATTCACTTTCCTGTTCGTCACTATTAGTTTCGGCAATATAAGTGGAAGCCGTTTCATAATCAGTTTCTTGCAAGGCTGTTAAAAAAGAAGTAACTACCGCATCTGGTTTTGGGCCACCACAACCAGATAAAATAAACATAAACATAATAGTAACAGTGATAAGTTTGATAAAATTTTTGTTCGTGTACATGTATTCATCTCCTAATAAAAAAATGTAGAACAGGGTTTAGCTCAGTCTTGTTATACCACCTTCTTTTCTGTGACATATGGTTTCAATCTTAATCTGCATGAGTTCTAAAGGAACTTCATAGAGCATAGCAAGTTGTTCTGCATTGAGCTCTTGCAAATCAATGGGAATATCCTGTGGCAATAAAAGATTAGCAGCGAACTCGTCAGCTTCCATTTCGATATAAGATACTTTTAAGCGAGTATATTTTTTTTTGAAAAAACAATTTTCTTTTCTATGAAGGATTGCATGACCTAATTCATGGGCCAAAACAAAACGCTTTTCGATATCGTCCATGCCAGAGTCTAATATAATATGCTTTGTGCGTTCAATATAATAATATGCGCCTTTTAGTTCTGTAAAAGATTCTTCATACAACTCTATGTCTAATTTCTCCACAATATCATAAAGTTGTTGCAAGGTTAGTCCGTCAGAATTAGAATAGTATCGTTTATAATGTTCAGCTTTTTTTGCAATATCCAATAATGGTCACCTTCAATCATTATCTTGACGATATTTTTTTGGTGTGTATCGTGCTTTGTTTTTTATTTTTGCAACTACTAAAGCTTGTTCTAATATTCCTTTTAAAATCTCTTTATCTTCTTCAGGAAGCTCTCCTCCATAAAAGAGAGGACCTGCCGTTTCATCCTCTAATTCTGCTATAATTTTTTCAAGATTTTTTGCAATATCTTTTTTGTCGCGTGTATTTAATTGCAAATTATCTAAGGATCCTTTTGACAAATCTGAAAATTTGCTGTCAGTTTTATTTAATAAATAATCTACGGAAACATTAAAATAATCAGCCACTTTTGTAACTTTTTCAATAGTGGGAGAATTTTTGTCCCACCTATATATTGAGCCATTCCCAAAGCCGAGATATTTTTCTAATGAAGCGATACTAATTTCTTTCTCATAACACAAATCTTTAATTCTATTAACAATAGACATAAAAACACCTCATTATTTACTGCAAATATGCAAATTTATTATTGACAGCTGCAAATATGCAGTATATAATAAGCGTATAGAAGAAGCGCATATAAAAAGCAGTGTCAATTAAATGTGTGGGGACACATTGATGATACATGAACCAAAAGCATGAATGCTATGGCGTATTTTCTATGTCTATATAATCGCATATTTGCAGTAAAAAGTCAATAGAAAAAGCGAATTAAAACAACAAAAAGCAAATATGCAGTTAAAAGGTACCTATGTTCTTTAATTGGAGGTGAAAAAGGATGTCTCGTTGTTTTACTGCGATTACTCCGTTTGGCAAAGAAATCAAAAAAAGAATGATTGATTTAGATATGGAGCAAAAAGATTTGGCAAAAGCCGTTGGGGTAGTACCTAGTTATATCTCAGATGTATTTCGAGGGGCCAGAAGCGGCGTGAAAATTAAAAAGAAAATCTGTGAGGCTGTTGGCCTAGATTACGATCAATTAATGAAAAAAATGGAAGGAATGTGATGAATATGTCAGCACCAACGCTTTATACCTTAGATGAATTGACAGATATATTAAAAATCAATCGTAATGACGTTGGAAAGTTGATTAAATATGGACACCTAAAAGCAATCAAATTAGGGCGTATAAAAGTTCCAGATTTTGAGGTAGAGCGCTTCATGATAGAAAACCTTGGGAACGACTTTTCTGATTTTGCTAATGTAGTGGAGTTTGACTATATGTCAACTGGCGGAAAATAAACTAGGGGTGTGAAGGATAACCTTTAAATTAATTATTGTAACAAATTATGTACATGAAAATTGAAGAAATAAGGGAGGATAACTTGACGAAACAAGCATTTACGTTATTAAAAGGCAGCCTTCCAGAGAGGTTAGCGAGGAAACAGCATCGGCGTGATGTAGAGTTGGACGCTATGGCCAGAATGATATACAGATTCTCTGATACTATACGCCCGATAGAAGAAATTTCATATTTTGAACGGATGAAGGCAGCTTATGCAGTCATAAAGTTGACAGCAGCATCTTCACCGGAATCAAGTAAGAGAGAATATGATACAGTGTTGTCATCCCTTAATCTAGTTGAAGTCTTATTGCAGGACTTGCCGGCAGATGAATTTATGCGCTGGTTCCCACCGAATAAGACCTTTGATGGCGCAAGGTATGGCGTGAAGGACTACTTTACTACAATGGAAGTTGTGCGGAAGTATCCAACCATCACAGAACCAATTGAATTTTTGATGGAATATGACAACAATACGGTGCGCAGCTTTATGGTCAACGCCATGATGGCTATGGACAGATGGTGTCAGGCACAAGGAAAAGAAGCGCCAATGGATAGATTCTTTCGGGAAGCAGGCATCACCAGTTATCATATGACAGAATTGCCTAATGGAAAACGATTGCTGACCGGTAGTGACGGCAGCCAGCGGATTTTTAAGAAGGCCATGCCAAGACATTTGCGAGTTGTGAAAGGCGGTGTCCGGCATTGAATCAGAAACCTTTGTTTGTGGCTAGCTTGCTGGTTGCGATATTAGCAGCTTGTGGATTAGAGAGCGGGGGCTTCACCGTTGGACAGGCCATAGCAGTTTTAGCTCTGACGATACCGTTATTAGTATGGAGTTTTATGGAGACTGATTGGTGGGAAGGTGGTGAGAAGAATGTCAATAAAAGAGTTTACAGAGAGCATGAAAGCGGAGATTGTTGCCATCAGGCAGATAAAAAATCAGCATAGTCTGAAGATGTTGATTTTATTCCATGAAACGGCAATTCAAGTAGCGAAGAATCAATTGCAGAGTATTAGGGGGGGATTAAATGGTTAGGCCGATTTATTGGTTTGGGTGTCCATTCCCTAATTTAGAACAGGAAATCAAATGCAGTAGTGTGAGTCTTCATACACTGGCAAATCATACTCATGTCAGTGAAGAAATTATGCGGGATATATTAAGTGGTGAAGATGCATTAAATTTGCAAGAAGGATTGCGGTTATTTGAATTTTTCCATTTCTATAGCATTCCAAATGATATTTATAGTTTTGACTATCTGTTTTCAAAGCAGATAAAAAATATCACTGCAGAGCAATATGAAAGCCTTTTAGCTGTTGCGGAATATTGCCTGCCAAGATTTCATGAAATGCCGATAAAAGAAAGTCGACAGAGAGCTGTACAAAAAATAGAAGAAACGGTCGCAACAGTGAGAAAAAGCGGCAGATGGTTCACCTATTATGCGCAGTACCGGCATTTGTTGTTTGACATTTATCTATTGGACAGTGTATTGAAGGAAGATCACATGGTTAGGAGGTGTATAGGAAATGAATTATAGTATGCTGCAAGTATTGGCTGAGAAACAGAAAGTAGCAATCCATCCGTATAAATATGACGGAAATTTACAGGCTATGTATATGGACAATCATATTTTTCTGTCAGATGATTTGAGCGATTCTGAAAAGACTTGCATTTTAGCGGAAGAATTGGGGCATCATTTCACTGCCGACCGCAATTGTCTGGATCAAAACGAGGCAGAAAATCTATTTTGTGAATGGAAGGGACGTATCTGGAGCTATGAAGTATTGTTGCCAGTCGGTCAACTAAAAGCGGTTATGCAAGCAGGATTGGAGAAGGTTTCTGAAATTGCCGCGTTTTTCAAGCTGACAAAAGAATTTGTAAAAGACGCACTACAATATTACTTTTACAGTGGCCAATTAAAAGAAAACGCCCTCACCGAAGCGGCAACTTCGGACAAGGGCAAAAACGATAAAAATTTAGCACAACCAAATTATAAATGAGATAAAGGAGAAAGTCAATGAATGAGATTTTGAAAATGCTGTTTAAAGAGATTCTGCTTAAAAGTAGCAATATTGAGAAGATTGAAACAGTCGAAGATTTATGCACTGTGACTTTGAATGATAGAAAGATTGTCCGCATTTTCGCAGCTAATAACGATGCCAAAGACGGTTTTACTACAGCGCAAATTTTGAGTATTGCCAATGAAGCATATCAGGAGGTGTGCGCACAATGCTTGATGTAAAAGCAAAAATCTGTGATCTGCTGCGGGAGACGCAGCGAGTGGGTATTCATCATTTAATCGACTACATGGAAAACAGCGGATTTTTCACCGCTCCATGTTCCACCCAGTTCCATCTAGCAGAGCTGGGTGGTTTGGCCGAACACAGTCTGAATGTATTTCATACAGCAAGCACGATCAATACAGCATTTCGGGCTGATATTCCCCTCGATAGCCTGATTATCAGCTGCCTGCTGCATGATCTAGGGAAATGCGGACAGTTTGGAAAACCGGAATATTCAGAAAATATTCTGAAAAGTGGCAAACGGTCCGGCACAAAGCCATACGAAAAGAACAAAACATTACTTCCAGTAGACCATGAAGTGCGTAGTGTAGCAATTGCCAGTCAGTTTATTCAGCTGACCGAGGAGGAACAGTATGCCATCCTGATGCACAATGGTCTGTATGGCCCTTTCAAATACGGATTGCAGGGCAGGGAAACCAAGCTGCAGATGGTGGTTCATTTTGCAGATATGTGGGCCAGCAGGATCATTGAAGTATCAACAGTGAAAGAGGAGGAATGATGTATGGCAATCAAATTCAGATCACTGACTGAAAACGAAGTTGAATGTCGCGTTGCTACTTGTTCCGAGCGTGGTGTGTCCCTTCTTCTCTACAAAGATGCAAGAGCAGATATGAATATATTGGATGAGACTGTCGGATCTGAAAATTGGCAGAGAAAACATCAGGTTGTTAACGGAAATCTATTCTGTACTGTTTCGATTTTTGACGAAACAAAAAGGGAATGGATAAGTAAAGAGGATGTAGGTGTTGAGTCATACACCGAAAAAGAAAAAGGTCAGGCGAGCGACAGCTTTAAACGTGCATGCGTGAATTGGGGAATCGGAAGAGAACTCTATACATCACCGTTTATCTGGATTCCTTCTGGTAGCGTAAAAATGGAACAGAAAAACGGAAAATGGACCACGAAGGACATATTCCGTGTGTCTAGAATGTCCGTTGAAAACGGGAAAATAACAGAACTTGTCATCTTTAATAGCAAGACAAACAAGCAGGTATACAGTTACGGTAAGGATAAGCCTATCCAAAATAATCAGCCGAAACCGCAGCAGAAACCAGAACCAGATCCTGTATCAAGACAGGAAGACGGAACAGATCATCAGAAAAAAATGAGACAGCTTTGGGCTACGGCTAATGAAGTTGGGAAAACAAACGAACAGATTCATGATTTTATCGTAAAAGCTTTCGGAAAAGAATCTGTAAAGGATCTGACAATAGGAGAAATAGATGCCATCATCAAACGGCTGAAAGGAGCTAAATAATATGAATAAGATTATGCTGGTAGGTCGTCTGACAAAAGATCCGGAACTGCGGTATACGCAGAGCGGAACTGCAGTTACCAGCTTTACTCTGGCGGTGAACAGGAGATTTTCAAAAGAAAAAGAAGCAGACTTCATTAACTGCGTGGCATGGCAAAAGACGGGGGAGTTTGTGGCAGAATATTTTAAAAAGGGGTCTGCACTTGGTTTGGAAGGTAGGCTACAGGTTCGCACTTATGATAGTGAAAATGGGCAGAAACATTGGGTTACAGAAGTTGTAGCGGAGCAGGTTGAGTTTGTTGAACGGAAAGGATCAGGATCTGGATTAAATCAGGACCTTGGACAGGAAATTGTGTTTGACGATAATGACTTACCCTTTTGACGCTTACTTTTCCTATCAGAATGATATGTGGAACGGGTGATTTTATGAACATAGATATATTTTCGGAAGTGAAGGAGCGTGTCACCATGAAAGCGGTACTGCAGCATTTTGGTTTGGTACCAGACCGGAGGGGCAATATTCTCTGCCCCTTTCATGCAGACCACAGGCCCAGCTGCAAAATCTATGACAACTCGTTCTACTGCTGGGCCTGCGGTGCTGGCGGTGATGTGATTAACTTTACCGCCAGGTATCTGAATGCATCCAATCTGGAAGCAGCGAAGTATCTGGCTGCTGCCTTCGGCATTATCACCGACGGTCCGGAAACGCTCAGGCAGCAGCGGGAACGGGAAAAACGGGAGCAGCAGCGTAAGGCACAGAAAAAATGGGAGCAATGGCAGCAGTGGGCGTTCCAGGTGCTGACCTGCTATCAGGCCAAGCTGCTGGAAGGGCTGCGCAGCGGAGACTGTAACAATCATTGGTGGGTCAAGTATCACCAGAAAGAAAGCATCGTAGAGTATTATCTGGATTGTCTGAGTGATAATCCAGAAGCCTTTTATCAGACATACCATGGGGAGGTGAAGCGGATTGCAGAAGCAACTGATTCAGGCTATCAAGGCAGGCCCAGAGCCGCTGGATGACGAACTGTTTCTGGCCATTTTTGAAATAGAAGATACCATCGAGCAGCAAAAATTTATTGAAGCGGCCAGGGCCAAGTGCAGGGAACAGAAGAAGCTGACCGAGTTTAACAATATGCTGCGGGTATGGACCAGCAAGAACGCCCAGAATCAAAAACAGCAGGGCAGCAACAAGACCAGGTTTACCGACGGTCCGCTGGTATTGAATTGCGGCCAGTGGGAGGCGACGGACACCGGAATTTATAAGCATGAGCTGTCCGGCAAAGGCCTGCCTTATAAGATTTTAGCCTGTCCTCATCCTATCCTGCCGGTAGAGCGGCTGGGCAATATCGATACCAACACAGAAAAGCTGCGGCTGGCCTTTTTCAAGGATGACCGCTGGCAGTATGTGACGGTAGACTGCACCACCTGCTACAACAAGCAGATTATTACGGTTTTAGGCGACAGGGGTGTGATGGTTACATCGGAAACGGCCAAGAATCTGGTGTGCTATCTGTCTGATGTAGTCAGTCTGAACATGAAGGACACAGAGGAAGGAAAGGCAATCCCGTTGTATCGCTCCATTGCCAGACTGGGCTGGATTGGCAACGATTTTTGTCCCTATGTGCAGGATGTGAAATACGACGGCGACCAGGATTTTGAATCCATCTACAATCAGGTGCGGACCGCGGGCAGCAGACAGGCCTGGTATGACATGGCAGGAGAAATCCGCAAGGACATTGTGGTGCGACTCCTTCTGGCAACATCCCTGGCCAGCCCGCTGATTGAGCGGGTGGGGGCGCTGCCCTTCGTCTTTCACTTATGGGGTACCACCAGCTTCGGCAAGACTGTTTCCCTGATGGTAGCCATGAGTGTGTGGGGCAATCCGGAAAGCGGCTGCCTGACCCGCAGCATGAACATGACACAGAATGCCATGGCCCGTACCGCCAGTTTTCTATATAATCTGCCTTTTGGCGCCGATGAGCTGCAGCAGATTCGCAGCCGTTGGGACAATTTCGACAATCTGATCATGTATCTGACAGAAGGGATTGACAAAGGACGGGCCAAAGCCAGGGGTGGGATTGAAGAGTTGAAGACCTGGCGTAATTGTTTCATCTTTACTGGTGAGGAACCTATCACCAAGGAAAACTCGGGAGGCGGCACCAAAAACCGCGTCATTGAGGTGGAAGTGACCAAGCCTATTTATGAATCGGGTTATACAGTGGCCAACACCATTCGGGAGAATTACGGCTGGGCCGGTAAAGAGTTTATTGAGTATGTGAAATTGATTAGCGTGGAAGAGCTGCGAATCAGATATAAGTTAATTTTCGATGAAATCATGCAAAAGTGCGACACCACAGACAAACAGGCGTATAGCATGGCGTTGATTCTTTTAGCCGATGAACTGTCCTGCCGCTGCATCTTTCCTCAGGATACGCCGATACAGGTGGAAGATATCAGTAAGTATCTGCACAGCAACAAAACAGTAGATATCGCAGAACGGGCTTATGAGTGGTGCATCAACTGGATTGCCAGGAACCAGAACCGGTTTATGCCGGACCAGAACGGAGAAATCTGGGGTAAGATTGAGCAGGACTTTGCCCTGGTGAATAAAGAGGTTCTTGTGGAACAGCTGCGCCTTGGCGGGTTTGAGTATGGCTCAGTCTCCCGTAAATGGGCGGAGAACGGGTATATTATTCGGAACAGCCAAGGAAAATTTATTCATAACACCAAGGTTTATGGGGCGAAAGCAAATTATGTCAAAATCAATCTAAATCCAGAAGAAAAAACGGAGCTGGGCATTGTTGTAACAGAGCCAGTGCCTGCAGAATTTACAGAACAGACAATCAATTGGTGAAAAGTCTAACCTTTATTTTTTAGGTTAGACCATAGGTTAGACTTTAAAATGTGTCAACGAAGCCATTTCTAATATATAGTCTAACCTTCTAACCAGTCTAACCTTATTTATATATTATACGTGAGAAAAAAATGAAAAACTGATTATCTATTCTCTTATTACTAAAAAAATAGTATATCCTTCGGGATTTTAGGTTAGACGGTTAGACCTGTGTCAACCAATAGGGTTTGAGACCATAAAAGAGGTTAGACAATAGGTTAGACTGCGAGAAAAGGTTAGACTTTGTGAGGTGACAAAATGAAATCAAATAAAAAGCTGGGCAGTGACTTTGAGCAGGAAGTATGCCAGGAATTGGCCCAGGAAGGATACTGGGTGCATAACTTCGCCAATCGGAAGAATGGCCAGCCTATGGACATTATCGCGGTACGGGAAAATATCGCCTGTTTGATTGATGCCAAGGTGTGCACCAACGGCATTTTCAAGATAAGCCGCATAGAAGAAAATCAGGTGTTGTCTATGCGGCGCTGGTTCCAGACGGGCAATAATTTGGCCATGCTGTGGCTCAAGCTGCCCGATGAAACCGTCAGTGTGATTGTATTGAACAGTGAGAAAGAATTAGATGAGCTGCTGGGGCAAAAAACGCTCAACGAAGCGCAGATTCGGCAGTTGGGATTTGGCCAGATAATAGGGAGGAAAAGAGAATGAATGGTGTGATGGAATTTCATAATGAAGCGTTAGGCGTACAAATCAGAACGATTTTGAACGAAGATGGCAGCATTTCCATGAATGCGGAGGATACCGCGATTGGTTTTGGATGGATTGATAAATCCAAATTCGCCACAAGTGGCGAAACGTATGTGAGATGGGCGAGAATAAATAAATATCTTTCAGAATTTGGATTTTCCCCACAAGTGGGGAAAGATGACTACATTCCTGAAAGCCTATTCTATCTGTTAGGCATGAAGGCCAGCAATAAAGCAGCGCAGGAATTTCAAAAATGGCTGGCCATAGAAGTGATACCAGCCATTCGCAAGACAGGCGGCTACACAATGCGGCCCAAGCAGGATTACAGCTATCCCTTTGTAAACGAGGTACAGGTGAAATTCTATAATGATATGCCGGTTTTGACACTGGATGACCTGTGTACTCTATTTGCTTGCAGTAAGAGTGTACTCAGCAGCAAAATGTATAACTGCTGCTGGCCAAACATTCATCGTTATGTATTGGACGGCTATGAGCTGGCTGAGTTTAAACGGCGCTATCCCCAGTATCGCAGTGTGCCGCGTTTAACCTTGATTAATCAGGAAGGCGTTGACCGGCTGAATTTTACCGGAAGACCAGTTGATCTGCTTCAGCTAAAGCCCTGTGAAGAACAGGCAGAATTGGCACCGCAGCCGGTCAGCATTACAATTAATATTTCCGGTCAAACGCAGCTGCCGCCGGATAAGCGGGAGATTCTGCAGCAGGTCAGCGAACAGCTGGCAGCTCTTTTGCAGGAGTGAGGTGGGGCAAATGCAATTGATTTTAAGCTTTGATAACGAGGAAGATTTTGAATTAGCGAAAGCAGCGCTGGAGAAGCGAATACCTGGAAAACCTGTCTATTACGATACGAAATTTCGTCAGTGTGGTCCTCAATATGGAGAACTGGTTACTCTGGAGCGTGCCTATGATTGTCCTTGCTGCAAGCGTACTCTTTGGGAAAGAGACAAATATGACTTTTGTCCTGGTTGTGGTCAAGCTCTTGATTGGGGTGATGTGCAGTGAAGCTAATTGATGCGGATGATTTGGCCAGGCAGATAGAAAGCGAATATCATGGAATGCTCAGCGAAGTACAGCTTGCGCCGTATCAAGTATTGAAAATGCTGAAAAAACAGCCGCTGGTGGAACTGCAGGTGCAGGAAAAACGCTCAAAATCAGAAATCATTGCAGAGTTCCTGGAGCTGTTGCGAGAGGCAGAAAATTCATACAGCTTTCATTATGACAGTGTGAACCAGATGGACAAACTAAAACAGGACATTCTGCATAAGTTTGAGCTGCAGCAGATGACAGAAGCGGAGCTGCTGGAGCTGGACCAGGCGCTGATTGATTGCTTAAAGCAACGGCGGGATTATAAAGACACAGTGGAAGAGTTGGAGCCAATCAAGGCATTTGCCGAGGGTAACAAGAGATTTGTGGAGCAGACAAAGCAGCTCTTGGGCAAGGTACGGAAGGTAGAAGAATACCATGCAGACCGGAGCTATAAGCCCAGGGTATTGAAGGAAGGGTAGGAGACAAAATATTGAAAATTCTAGTAAGCAGTGAAGTGACAATTTATGACCCCACAGATGCAGTGATTTTCTACTGCATGGATAACTTCACGGTGAAAAATCCGGAGTTTGAGCGGAGACTGCGCCGGGGGCTATGGCTGGGCGATACGCCCGAATATCTGGATTTGTACAAAAAGCGGGGCGGCCACCTGATTATTCCTTATGGCGCCTATCAAGGGCTGCGGCAGTATCTTGGGCGCATAGGGGAGCAGGATTTCTCTATCAAGCATGATTTGGCTGTGAGCGACTGGTTGGATTATCAGGCCGAGATACCGCTGTATGATTATCAGGAGATTGCAGTAAAAGCTATGTTGCAAAAGCGATACGGCATCCTGCAGGCTCCTGCCGGCAGCGGTAAGACCCAGATGGGCATTGCCATGATTATCCGCTCTCACCAGAAGGCGTTGTGGCTCACCCACACCAAGGACCTGCTGACCCAATCCTACAATCGGGCGGCCCAGTATGTAGACAAGAAGCTGCTGGGAAAAATCTCTGACGGCAAGGTATATATCGGCAGCGGCATCACCTTTGCCACCGTGCAGACCTTGGCCAAATTGGATTTGAGCCAGTATAAATACGAATGGGACATGGTGATTGTAGACGAATGCCACAGGGCAGCGGGCACGCCGTCGAGCTACAGCCAGTTTTCCAGGGTTCTGAACAGTCTGGCTGCCAGTGAGAAATACGGTTTGTCGGCCACAGTGCATCGGGCTGACGGGATGATAAAAGCGACCTTCGCCCTGTTGGGCGGCATTGGGCACACTGTTCCGGAGGAAGCTACTGCGGGTAAGGTGGAACAGGTGCGTATTTTGAAACGGGATACCGGCACACCCATGCACAGCAGCTGCCAGGATACAGACGGCACTTTGCTTTATGATAAGCTGCTGCTGTATTTGACCGGAAACAGCGCTAGGAATGCGCTGATTGCCGCAGATTTGGTGCAGAACAGAGCACACTATAACTTAATTCTGTCCGACCGAATCAATCATTTGGAAACGATTCTTGCGCTTCTGCCCTGTGAATTGCAGCAGCAGGCAGTATTGATTACCGGAAAGAGCAAGCCAAAGGAACGGGAACAGGCCATGGAGGATTTGCGCTCCGGAAAGAAACGGTATCTGTTTGCAACGTATCGTTTGGCCAAAGAAGGCTTGGACATTCCCAGATTAGACAGGCTTTATCTGACCACACCACAGAAGGACTACGCCATCATTGTGCAGGCCGTGGGCCGTATCGCTCGCCACTTTGACGGCAAGTCAGAGCCGGTGGTCTATGACTATGTGGATAATATTACCTTCTGCATGAATCAGTACAAAAAGCGCTGCACCAGCTACCGGAAAATCCATTGCAAGTTCTAGGAGGTGCAGCCATGAGAAAGCTATGTGACAGTTGCCGGCATTATGCGGACAAGTTTGGCTTTTGCCGGGTAAAGTATATCAGAGTTGGCCGGAATTTAGTGGATGCTTGTAAGGATTATAAAAAGAGAGGATGGATGAAAGATGAAATTCGATAAATTTGTAAAGAACACAGGAACTATGGGCGCGATTTTAGAATACAGAGGGCAGAAATATCTCTGCTCCGGTCCGATGATCGCGCGGATTCCAGAAGGCATCACCGGTTTAGTATGTGCTGCAGCTACAGAGTTGCCGGAACGGCTGCGGCGCATTCTGGAAGACAGCGAGGAAGAAGAAGCCTATTTGTCAGACGCATTTCTGCCGCAGGCCGATGATAAACCGGCAGAGCTGCGCCGCGTGTTCAGCGATAGACTAGGCCATTGCATTGATATCAGCAACAAGCAGTTCGGCCTGATTGAGAAATATGACGGGCTGACCGTATTGCTGCAGGAACTGGATGGCCAGACCTATGCAGCAGCGTTAAAAATTTATGATGTAAATCATGAAGAAGTATGTGCCTATATCTTCTCTAAAACATATCTGGACGCGCTCAAGTTGTATGAGGAGGAACAGGCGTGAGGTTCAACAAAGAAAAGTTTCTGCAATATGCAGATAAAGCTACAAAAGAAAAAATGCGGCCGCATCTTGATATGCTGGACGGTAAAGAGGTTGAGCATGAGGGCATGATACGCTATACTGTAGAAGGAAAAGCGTGGATGCTCTATCCAGTAGAGGATGCGTGGTGCGATAAGTAAGGAATGGAGGGATCGCTGGTATGGATATGGAAGGGTACAGACAGAAAGCCATCGTGCTCTTGGGCGAGTACCATAAGCGGGAAGCCCAAGTGAAGCTGCTGAAAATCGAATATCAGGCTTTGGAGCAGCTGGCACCTGGTGTTAGTGCGGTAAGCTATGACCAGATGGCTGCGCATACCAATAAGGTTGCGTCTATGGTTGAGGGTGAAGTGCAGCGTATCGAGCAGCTTCCGGAGCAGTTGGCGAAGCTCCAGAGACAGATTACCTGGCTGGAATTGCAGAACAAAAAAGTAGATGTGATTCTGGAATCGCTTTCCGAGCCATACCAGTCCCTTCTAAAGTGGAAGTACATTGAACTGTTGCCCTGGATGATGGTGTATCAAAGGTGCGCAGGGTATTCAGAAGATTATGTGAAAAAGGAACTCAATGCAAAATCGCTGTTGATGTTTATTAGTTTGTATTATCCGGAGACAAATCAGGTAGGATTATTCGCAGAAGGCTGCCGGAGTGATGACCGGTAGCCTATTTTTTTTGAGAATCCCACGAAAACCCCACGAATATCCCAAGAAAATCCCCTGCTTATCCCATGCCTTATGTGGTAGAATAGTATTGTGGAAGTTTTGGTTGGCGAGCCAAGACATGTACCTCCTTTTTCAGAGAGCTGCCAGTGGCGGCTCTTTTATATGCCTCGGACGGATTCTGGTAGTTTGCAGCTGCCATGTTGGTTCGATTCCAACAGGGGGCAGATTTTTGGTTATAGGGCAGCGACGGCTGTAGGAAATATATAAGCAGGCCACCAGAAGTGGAAGCCTGCTTCTTTGGTTAGTCTTCTTTTTTGGTGCGGCAAAGCTCATCAAGTGTAGCGCCTAAAGCATCGGCCAGCTTGATAGCTGTTGATACTTTACATTCATCCGTGCGCTCAATATTTTCGATAGTCCGCACCGGCACGTTGGCCAGCGCAGACAGTTTAGGAACGGATAAACCTTGTGCTTTGCGGATGGTGCGAAGATTCATGTTAGTCACCTACCTTGTGCGTTTGATGATATTTGTTAGTGCGATAATGCTGATGGCTAACGCCACTAATGCGATAGCTAAAGATAGTATTTGCATAACTTTAGTGATTGAGTTATACTAAGATTAACCCCCGAAGGGGCGGGAACCTTGCGGTTCCCTTCTGGGCTTAGTGCCCGTTATTCTCTTTAGCCAGCTTGTAAGCGATGATTGCTGTTATGAGAGCTAACAGCGAGCTTGTCAAGTTGGCTAAACTTGTTAGAAGCTCAATCACTTTCCTCACCTCCTTTCCATGGTTTAATTATACCACCTTAAAAGGTGGCTGTCAATATAAGGTGAAGAAAAAATTTGAAAAAATGTATAAAATTTATAGTAAAGCAGCCTGATTGCAGGTTGCTTTTTCTATACCAAAAAGCAGGTGAAATATGACAGATATCCATAAATCCATGCGTTGGAGAAAGAAACGGGGGCAGATTCTGCGCCGCGACAACTATCTATGTCAGGACTGTAAGCGCTACGGCAAG
>OFGB01000038.1_pt1 | contig 99808 bp, 113 predicted proteins | sample 1521491 | NCBI WGS metagenome assembly OFGB01 (sample SAMEA3504095, study PRJEB24116) | mouse gut metagenome | biome: mouse gut; feature: mouse-associated habitat; material: faeces | place: Denmark | collected 2011
AGTTTTTTGCATCTAAATTTTCTTACCTGTTCGTCTGTGAGAATAAAATATTTATTTCCTCCGGTTACAATCCCTGGAGCTGTTATTCCTATCTTCTCTACGTTTGTATGATCCAAAGAAAGATTTTTTAACAAAAAAATATCTTCATCCGTTAAAATTGCATTCGACCATTTCTGTAATGGTTTATTCTTTTGAATTATATTTCTGCTCACAATTAGTTTTTCTTTTGAATCTGAGTAAACTTCATAAAGAATATATGGAAGAAAATTGATTTTATTTGTAAGATACACCAGACATATATCCTGTTCTATCTCTGGAAATACGCTTTCTTCAAAAGAAATAATATGTATTGTATTGAATTTTGATTCTAAATAGCGCCTTAACTTTTCAGCATACTGTACCTGCAAAAATTCCATTGGCAATACAAAAAAAAGCGTGCCGTCAGGACGTAATAGCCTGCATGATGCCAAACCTCAAATACTTTCGCGCTCTCTAATAAAACCTGAATAAATTCTCTCAGCTTTGCCTCCTTTTTTTGATCCGCAGCTTCCGTATCAAAAATGTTTTTGGAGTATTTATCCCGATCTGCTACCAGCCCGTCCGTAATTTGATCCGTATCCACAGCCGTCATAATAAAGCGCTGGATATCACGCATAGAATCATTAATATAATTAATCAGTGTGGTTCCATTAAATCCATAAGTTTTCACCATTTTATAATCAATCAACAGCACGTCTATCTGTTTCTCATAAATTCTGTCTAAAATATCCTGCTTACTCTCACAGTCATCAATCAGAACCAGTTCAAGTTCCTTACATCGCCGCTGTTACTCAGATATGGTACGATTTACAATCCACATTCCCATTCCGGTACCATCATCTTCGTCCTCTCCACCAAAATGATGCCCGCTTTCAAAAGCTTCCAAAATCAATTCCGGCCGCTTTTTGTATTTCGGGATCAATCCCCATCCACTATCACTATAATCCATAGATAAGCCTTTTTCAAGTCTGTCTATATTTAAATGAATCTCCCGTTTCTCAAATTTTTTATCCATTTCCTGTTCAAAAGAAGCCAAACTGTTAGCAATCAGATTGCTAATAATATTTTCAATATCAAACTCAAAGCACCAAAGTTCTATATCCGGATCACACACATAGAGTAAATCCGTACCACTTTTATCCAAAATATCCTTCCACGTATGCATATATTGTTCCAACATAGTTTGAATATTATGTTTTTTTCTCTTTCGTTTGTCTTTTTTAATACTTTCAATTGTGATACCAAACCACGACGCAAAATTTTTCTTCACTCTGATTGCACGCAGGATATTCTGTAGGGCATATGCCACATCGTTATCATATTCTATAGCTTCATAAGCTGCATTTAATTCAATTCCAATATTATTGGTAGATGTTCGGATCTCATGCATAAACATATTGGTAATGATCCCCGTTGTAGCTAAAGTCTGAAGCATTTTGTTCTCACTGCGCAGTTCTTCCAGTTTTTCCTCCTGCTTCTGCTCCATATTCGCCACTAAATTCATAACATCTTCCGGATTTGCAGAAGGTGGCAAATTGATTTCTAATGGTTTACTCTTTGCCCCATCTGTATTTTCCTGCTGCTGTTTGGTCAACCGTTCCGCTTCCCATTTCTTCCGTTCTTCTGCAAGCTGACGCATACTTTCTAGTTCAGCCGCTAACTTATCCTTTCTATCTGCATACCTCGCCAACTTCCGCCCCACGGACTGCCGATCCCGTTCAAACTCTGCAATCACAAACAACAGAATCCTTTTCAGTTGCGAAAACCCTAATCCCTCCTGGATGCCATTCCGGTTCGCCGCATCTTCCAAGTTTGAATTCTTTCTGGATATTGACACAGTTCCTAGAATCTATTCCGAACCGACACGCCAATTTCCCTTCTCTTTACCAAGACCCGCCGGAGATCGGTTCCGCCTGGCCGAAAGTTCCAACCCGTCAAAATCGTTATCTCCATATTCACCATAAGGACGCACCCGGAATTGATCGCGGTATAACTTAATTCCGCCAAACTTTTTTGCAAGGTTTGCCCGGCCCGCGATATCTTTATAATAAAATCGTTCCCTGTCTATTTTATTTGCCGTTATTTTATAAAAATATAACGTCCCCTCAAAATCCCCAATCAAATTATCTTTTTCCCCTATTTCTTCCATGGTAAAAGTTTCTTCCTTCTTTTCCCCTTCCAGATATGCCTGTTCTTTTTTATCAAATCCTGCTTCGGTATATACTTCCTGCTCTTCTCCCCGGAAATCAAATTCGTTCCTTATAATCTGAATATTCACCAGGTTACAGATAATCTGAAAGTCAATCCGATAGTCGTAAGATTCCACATTTGCGCTGGTTATCAGCGCTGCTTCCACACTGGTTGCTTCATCGAAAAACCAGATACGAAAATTCTGCGTCACATCCGGAGGCAGCAAATTTTCCAAATGATTTCTGAGACGCTTCATCGTTCTTTCGTCCCAGACATCATGAAGGCAATCCAGCCGAAATGCTGTTCCGGTTCCTGAAAAATTACTTTTCTTGATCTCCAACACCGCTTCTCGATTTCTCCAGTTCTCAATACCAACATGTTCCAATAGATGCGCATCGGTATCGTAAACTTTTGCTTTCACTTCTGATATCCTTTTATTTCCATCAAAATCCCGCCAGTCTACAATCCACTCCAGACCTCCTTCTTCTGATTTTGTAAGCATATCACATTTATCGGACATACGATCAAGCGCAAACCGGCCAATACCTTTTGCTCCGGTCTGAATCCTCCCGTTTTTTGAAACATATGATTTTTTTTGGAAGATATTGTTATTGTACCAAACTATAAGCATTTCTACAACTTTTGTATCTTAAAAATTTTATCTTCCTCCTTTGCGTATGATAAACCAACGGATTGTTTATATTGGCAGACTATCCCTCAAACACAACGTCCCCCACCCAATCTGTGGATTCGGATACTCCGGCAATATCGGCAGCTGCCTTGCTCCCCTTATCAAATACGCCTTCACCTTCTCCCCATACAAAAAAACATCGTTCCCCTTTACAATCCCCCATTCCATCAAAAGCGCCGCGCTCCCCGTCACAAACGGCGCCGCCATCGACGTCCCGCTGCGCGCCGTATAGCCGCCGCCCGGCGAAGCGGACATAATATTCACTCCGGGCGCGGCCAGATCCGGTTTCACCTGGTTTGTCCAGGCCGTATATCCCCTGCCGGAAAACGCCGCCGCGCTGTCAAGTTCCGCATCATACGCAGCAACGCTAATCACCTTCTGCGCCGTGGAAGGAATCGTAAGCGTGCGTATTTCAGAAGGATAGGGAAATCCGGTATTTTCACCCAGCACGCCGCCTGACGGCAGCCAAACGTCATATGTCCCGTCCACGATTCTTCCGGCAGTCAGCCGGATTCTCCACAAACCGGGTGGGATATATTTCCCCCTGGGAATAAAATCAATGTATATCTCCTGGTAAATACTGTAAGGCACAGGCTCCCCATAAAAAATCAGAAGTTCTACATCCCCAAACTGCACGCGCAGCGTTCCCCGTCCAATCAGCTGGCCGCTGGTCTTTCCGTCCGGCAAAATCACCTCTACGCGCAGTTCGTCTTGGTAACGCTTCCAAAGTTGTAGGTTCAGCTTTGCCTCATAGCTGCTTACCGTCAGTTCCACATCTTGTGTTTCTCCGCTCTTTATCGTATTCTGGTAATGGGCCGTGCCTGCCCCTTCGTTGCCGGTGCCTGTGACGATGCTGCACTGGTGATGGTCTGCCATATCGTTTAAAAAAGTTTCAATCAGGCTTGTGCCGCTGTGGGAACCGTAGTTATTGCCGAAACTTAGATTGATGGCAATCGGACGATTTAAGCTTTCAGCGGCACGGATACAAAAATCCACTGCTTTCATCATTTCTGTTGTTTTAGGAAATGAATTATCTCCGGGTAGCCCCAGTTTCACAACCAAAAGCCCGGCTTCATATGCCACTCCGCGGTATCTCCCCATAGACGCCCTTCCGTTTCCCGCGGCAATACCGACTACATGCGTGCCATGACCAGATGTGTCGCGGCTTGGGACAATTTTTTGCCGGGTAGCCGGATCTTTTTGCGCTAGCGCCAGATTGATTTCTTCCCCGGAAAACAATACTCCGTCCGCATATCCTTCCGGCGCATGGTAAGTTATCTGCATGTTTGCTTCCGATTTCGATTCATTCAGAACCGCAGCGTCTAACGTCTGATCCCATAACGCCACAATTCGGGTCGTATTGTCCGCATTGCAAAAATCCGGATGGCTGTAGTCTATCCCGCTGTCTATAACAGCAACTAGGCACCCCGCCCCGGTAAGCCCGGTATCCAAGCCTGACGGAATGCCTGGCACACCTGTGGCGGCAGACTGCAAAGGCGTAATACAAGAGGCTCTTTTTGCCGCCTGCACGGCAAAAAAGAGCCTCTTGGGTTTTTCCATATAAATAATTTCATCCAATCCTGCAACAATATCTACAAGAGTTTCCGGCAGGATCAAAATGGCATACGAATTGCTAAGTCTTGTCACAAAAGGCAGCAGACGTTCTGCGCCATAAGATGCCAGAATCTGTGAAACCTGGTTAAGTCCGTCCCGGATAAAACGTACAATTACTTCCCATGTCTGCTCTGTGGAAGAGTATCCCACTCCCAGCTGAAGTGATTTTTCCCGTTCAGCCGCACTTGCTTCCAAAGCAAGGTTTAACAGATTCTCTATTTTTGCATTACTCATAATCAACCGTTCCTTCTGTTTTTATGAGTATATGCCGCAAATCAAATATACATTACTGCATATGTTTCCGGATGCATGCAATAATTTCTTCCTGGACCGGCTCGATTTTCTTTAAAATCTCCCTGGCCTCTTCCGGCTTCCCGGTACGCAGCAGCGCCAAAATTTCGCTGTATGATTCGTAAATTGGCGTAAGGGACAAATTTCCTGCCGTCCCTTTGATCGCATGCGCTTTCTCTATGGCTTCGTTGCAGTTATTGGCATCAAAATCCGGCTTAACAACGCCGGCATCAAACGTCTTTATAAATGTTCCCAGCAGTCTGGTATAAAGTTTTTCATTTCCGTTTAAGCGTTTTAAGCCGTCGTCAATATCTACTCCCAAAGCCCTCAGTTCTTCAAATAAACTCATCAAAACACCTCACATTTCTAATATTTGCCAAAATCATCCTCTAATGAAATGATCGGCTCATTTGTGCTGTCTGCTACTACAGGCATCGGCGCGCTCTTTACGGAAGACTCCACGCTGCCTGTGCCTAAATTGTAAATGGACAGCATTTCACGCATCCTGGACGCCTGGTTGGAAAGTTCTTCACTGGCAGCCGCACATTCCTGGCTGGTTGCGGAATTGGTCTGTACAACCTGCGATACCTGCGAGATAGCCTGTTCAATCTGGGACACTGCAGTTGCCTGGTAATTGGAGGATTCTGCAATCCCGTTAATAATTACTTCGCTTTCCTGTACAACATTGGTAATTGCTCCCAGCGCTTTGGCCGTATTGTCCGCAATGTTGGAGCCCATCGTAACCTTATTAATCGAATCTTCAATCAGTTCCGCTGTTTCTTTGGCCGCCGAAGCGCTCTTTGCAGCAAGGCTTCTGACTTCTTCTGCTACAACGGCAAAGCCCTTGCCTGCTTCCCCTGCCCTTGCAGCCTCAACTGCTGCGTTGAGCGCTAAGATATTGGTCTGGAATGCAATGTCGTCAATTACCTTGATAATCTTGGAAATACTCTCGGACGACTGGTTGATGTCCTCCATGGCCGACATCATCTCTTCCATCTGCTTGTTGCCGCGTTTCACGTCTTCAATCGCATTTACCACAAGGCCTGCGGCTTCGTTTGCCTGCTCCGCATTTTCCTTGGTCTTTTCCGCTATCTCGTCAATGGAAGCCGTAATCTCTTCGATTGCGCTGGCCTGCTCGGTAGACCCCTGTGCAAGCGCCTGGCTGGCGCTGGCTACCTGGCTTGAACTAATGGTAACCTGTGTGCCCGCGTCGCTGATGTTGCTTAAGGTGCGCAGGTTATCCTCTACTAATTTCTTCAAGGAATGACCCAGAATGTCGTCCGCGGACTTCGGATTAACCGAAATCGTCAGATTACCTTTGGAAACTTCTTCCGCGACGGTGGCCTGATATTTGATATTATCAATAACCTGGCGGTATTTGTCAATCAAATCGCCAAATTCGTCGTTGTTATATTTTACCATTTCCACATTTACATGGCCTTTTGCAATTTCGTCTGCCGCTTCCGAAAGCTGCAGCACGGATTTCTCAATGACCTTAACCAGTGCGGACGCCACAAATATGGTAACCCCAATGGATATTACGGCTACTACAACGGTAAATATCGTCGCATTCCTGACATAAGACTCCTGCCTTGCAGCTTCCACGATAGAAGCCGCCTTTTTTGTCGACATATTGCTGATAATAATATTAAATAATGTCAGCAAAATCGGAATAGCGAAGCCTACAATCAGTTTGGTTTTCATCTTCATGTCTTTCATGTTCATACCTCTCACTCTTTCATTGCAATCATATTATTATTTGACAGTTCTATAGCTGATAAATCTTCATCATTTAATAACCGATCGGGATCAAGCAGTAACTTTACGGAATTCCCAACCCTTGCGATACCGTATACAAACCGGTGGTTCGCGCGTTCCACGCGCCCCATTTTGGGCGGCGGCAGTATATTATCTTCCTTTATCTCAATTACATCAGCAATTTTCTCAACGATCAATCCGACTGTCATAGCGTTTACAATCACTACAATGATACAGGTTCTTTCGTCATATTTTAACGGCTCTTGCTTAAACCGCAAACGCACGTCAATCACAGGGATGATCTTTCCTCTTAAATTGATCAGGCCCTTAATATAATCTTCTGTCCTGGGAATGGCGGTAATCGGCGGGATCTGGATAATCTCATTTACATATTGGATTTTCAGGCCGTAAAACTCATTTCCGGATTTAAAGGTCATATATTTGCACTTCTGTGAATCATCCCCGTCCGCCTTGGTTGCTACCAGAGCCTCATCTACCTGTTTTTTCAACTCGCTCAACTGATCCATATGGATACCGTTCCTTTCTATAAATTTACATTAACCCGGCAGGATCCAATATCAGGGCAATGCTGCCGTCGCCAAGCTGCGTACATCCCGAAAGGCCCTTTACCTTCTTGATATAGGACGGGATCGGTTTTACAACAATCTCCTGCTCTCCGACTAATTTGTCGACAAACAGGCAAAGTTCCCTGTCTTCCATTTCGATAATCAGCATCATGCCGTCTTCCACGGACTGCCGAAACTGCTGCTGCTCCATACCGTACCACTCGCCCAGCCTTAGTACCGGGAAGCATTCGCCTCTTATCATAATATATTCGTCCCCGCTCGGCTCATGAATCATCATTTCTTCCGTCACGCGCACAAACTCTTTGATAACGCCGGTTTCAATAACAAAGGACGCGTCCCCTGTTTCCATAACAATCCCGTCGATAATTGCAAGCGTAAGCGGGATTTTTAAACTCATGATACTTCCCTGGCCCGGCGTACTGTCAATGTCAAGCGCGCCGCCGACCGACTGTAAGTTCTGTACTACAACGTCCATACCTACGCCCCTGCCGGAATACTCCGTAACCTTTTCGTTGGTTGAAAAGCCCGGCTGCGTAATAAACTGGTACACTTCCTTGTCCGTATAGGCCGCCTCCGGCTTGCCGTCCTCCAAAAGCCCCTGCTTCCTGGCTTTTTCCATGATCTTAACCCGGTCAAGCCCTTTTCCGTTGTCCTCTACGCTGATCCAAACCTTGCCCGCTTCCGTTTTGGCGGAAAGCGTTACCTTTCCTTTTGCGGTTTTGCCGCTTTCTTTGCGCTCTTCATTGGTTTCGATTCCGTGGTCTACCGCATTGCGGACCATATGCATCAGAGGATCGGAAATGTGCTCGATAATGTTCTTATCCACTTCCGTATGCTCCCCGACCATCTCAAACTCAATGTCCTTGCCCAGCTTTCGGGATACGTCGAATACGATTCGGTTCATCTTCTGGAACGTATTGGTCAGCGGAACCATTCGCATGGACATAATAACATTCTGCAGATCCGTCGATATCTTGGACATCTGCGCGGCCGCCTTGTTAAAGTTGTTTAAATTTAACCCGGGCACTTTCAGATCCGGATTCTGCAATACCACCGATTCGGAAATAACCAGTTCTCCGATCAGATCCATCAGCTGATCCATTTTACTTACGTTTACGCTGATAAAGGAAGCCTTCTCCGCTTTTGGCTTATCCCTCGCCAGCTTCTTCTGCTTACCCGGCTCTTTGGACTGGACGACAAAATCTCCCGGTGCAATCTGAGCCTTTTCCTGGGGTTTCTTTTCCGCACCACCTTCTTCTTTGCCAGCATTTTCTGCCCGTGCCTCAATTTCCTGCACGCTTGATTCAAGGTCTATCGGCCCGCCGAAATCAAATCCCTGTAAGAATTCCTCCGCCTTGCATTCAAAAAACTCTACCTTGCTGATCTCATAGCCTTCTTTTACGATTTCTTTGAGTTCTTCCAGGCTGCTCTTTGTCTGCAGAAGAATTTTAAAACCTTCCTGCAGGATCACTTCCGCACAGTTTTCGTCCGTAATGACCTCTTCCGGAGAATACAGCAGATCCTCCGCTATCTCTTTTAATGCATATACCGTTTTATAGGCATGGACATTCACCATTTCCGTATCCGGATAAAATGTAATATAAATTTTATAAAACCGGCTGTCCTCCGTAGCCGTAGGCGCTATGTAAAACTGCCTGGGCTGTTCCTTCATGCCGGTGTTTCCTACCGGCGCAGGCTTTGCTGCGGAACCTCCCCCTCCTGCGGGTTCTTCGCCTCCTCCTTTGATCTTCGTAAGGAACGCGTCTAAGTCGGCTACAATCTCTGTAGCATCTCCGTCCGCAGGGTCGCCGTTGCTTATCTTATCCATTTCGTTGGAAATAAAATCTTCGACTGCCAGTACATGCTCTACCAGTTCCATATGCGGCACATTGTCCGGATGGGATTCCCTCAGGAAGTAAAAGACGTCCTCCAGCTTGTGTGATACCGCCGTAATATTGTCAAACATCATGATCCCGGACGAGCCTTTGATGGTATGCATAGTCCTGAAAATTTCATTTATGCTGTCTTCATCAAAGCAGTCCTCATCCTTCTGATCCAAAACCATCTCCTGAAGCTGCTCCAATAGCTGCTGGTTTTCAAACAGGTATATGTCCAGCATTCCTTCATTGTTAAATTCTTCAGCCATGTCATTCTCCTTTCCTGCATATTCTTTCTATTATGCGCCTTATACCAGGCCCAGCTTTTTTAGCGCCTGTTCAAACCGATCCTTGTCGATCGGCTTGCCGGAATAAATCGTACAGCCCAGTTCAAACGCCATTTTGACATTTTTTTCCTGGTTTAAGGCTGTTGTCATTATTACTTTTACTGCTTTGTCCTCCGGAATATTCCTCTGTTTTTCCAGATTCCGGATACCGACAAGTGACTGATAGCCGTCCATAACCGGCATCATAATATCCAGGCACACCAGGTCATAGGGTTCGTCATCCTCCAAAGCCATCATGAATGCGTCCACTGCTTCCATCCCATCGACCGTGACGTCACACTCACCGTACTTTGACAGGAAATTAAGCATAAACTTCCTTGTAGCAAAATCATCTTCTGCCAGCAAAATCTTCATATGCTCCCCTCCTTTACATTCTATTTAATAATGCGTATGTCCTGCCTGCAATATCGGAAAGCTTTTCCTGATATTCCACGGCACCCAGATCATAAGCCACTTTGGGCATCCCATAAACCACGCAGGTCGATTCGTCCTGCCCGATTGTCTTTGCGCCTGCCCTGCGCATTGCAAGCAGGCCTTTTGCTCCGTCACCGCCCATTCCGGTGAGGATAATCCCGACCGCATCGCGCCCCGCCGATTTTGCAACGGAATCAAACAGCACGTCGACCGACGGGCAGTGCCCGTTTACCTTCGGGCCTTTTTTCACTTCTACCTGATAAACGCCGTTCACTTTGAGCAGGCGCATATGCGCATCCCCGCCGGGCGCGACGAGCATATGCCCGGGCAGCACCATATCGCCGGTCTGCGCTTCTTTTACCACAAGCTGGCTCTGGTCGTTTAACCGCTTTGCGTACATTGCGGTAAATCCCGGCGGCATGTGCTGCGTCGCAACGACGCCCGGGATATCCTTGCCAAAGCCTTTGACTACATGGAAAATCGCTTCCGTCCCACCTGTGGAAGCGCCGATTGCAACGATTTTATTTTTGCCCTTATCGGAAAGGGAATGCTGCTGTGAAAGCAACGCCGATTTTTTTGTATTGCTGATCTGCGCAGACGATGCGATTTTAATCTTAACAATCAGTTCATTCTGAATAAACTCTTCTAGCTGGCTGCGGTTCGAAACGGCGGGCTTTGCCACAAAATCAACCGCCCCCGCGCTCATGGCGTCAAATACCTTATCGCTTAAGGAACTGATGACCACGACAGGCAGCGGATACTGCGGCATCAGCTTCCGCAAAAACTCTATTCCGTTCATTCGCGGCAGCTCGACGTCAAGCGTCATGACGTCGGGCCTGTATTTTAAAATAGCGTCCCTTGCTTCAAAGGGATCTCTGGCTGTCGCCACAACCTGTATTTCGGAATCCCGGTTCAGATTCTGAACCAGCAGTTCCCGAAATACAATGGAATCTTCTACTACCAAAACCTTAATCCGTCGCATAGGTCAATCAATTCTCCTTTTTTCTAAATATTGATGGCTGGATAATCTGAAACGGCGTACTGTTGCGGTCAAGGGTCTCCGTCGTCCCGATAAACAAATATCCGCCCGGTTCTATGCAGTTATATACTTTCTGAAGCAATTGGTTTTTGGTCGGCTCATCAAAATATATCATAACATTCCGCAGAAAAACCGTATGCATTTTCTTACGGAACGGAAACGGACTCATCAGGTTGAACTGACGGAACAGCACCTGGCGCTTCAATTCGTCGCTTACTAAGTACTGGCTCCCGCCCGCTACCGGCTTAAAAAAGTTTTTCTTCCAGTTCGGGGGCAGGTTTTTGAGCTGTTCTTCGCTGTAGACCCCTGCCATCGCCTGTTTTAAGACCTTGGTTGAAATATCGGTCGCCAACACCCTTGTATCCCATTTGGAACGCTCCATCCCAAAGAAATCGGCCAGAACCATCGCTATCATATAGGGCTCTTCCCCGGTAGACGCCGCGCCGCACCAGATGCGCAGATCCTTTTTTTGCTCTTCCTTAGACCTAAGCCACGGAAGAACGGTTTTCCTGAAATATTCAAAGTGCTCAAATTCCCTCATAAAATAAGTATGATTGGTTGTCAGAAAGTTGACAAGCATTTTGTCAAGCTGTCCCGATCGGTCTGTTTTCAGGGCGTCCATATATGCGTCCAGGCTTGCCCAGCCGCTTTTCCTGAGATAATTTTCAAGGCGTCCGTTGATAATGACTTTTTTCTGACTTAAATCTATGCCATAATTGTCTTTCATGTAAACTGCAACTCTTCTAAACTCATTATCCGTGATCAAACTCCATTCCTCCCGTCATCCTAATGAAATTCTATTTTGCCCGGATAGCTTCCCTAGTACTCCATCCGAACAGGAATTGAAGTTTGGATAGAGTACTAGTAACTTAACACAACTGGCGTGATATTTTAGAACATATTTCAAAAATATCAGGATTCCATCTGATACCCGCTTCTTTTTTCATTGCGTCAAGCGCTTCCGTACGGCCGAAACCTCCATTTCCGGTCAGCGCGGTATATTGTTCCATAACGGAAACAATCTGTGCCGCCAGAGGAATTTCGTCTCCTTTCAGGCCGTCCGGATAACCGCTCCCGTCCCAGTTTTCGTGGTGGTGGCGTATCATATCTGCCGATATGCCGATAAAGTCGTTGTAATCATTGCTCACATATAAATCATGCAAAAGCCTGCTCCCAATCTTTGTATGCGTCTGTAAAACCGCAGCCTCTTCCTTTGTAAGCGGCTCTTCCTTCTCAAGAATCTCCTTCGGAATCCCGATTTTCCCAATATCACAAAGCGGAGCCGCAAGCTCTGCCGTATCGATAAACGTATCTGAAACCCTGTCCTCAAACACAGGCGAAAGCTGCATTCCCTGCGCCAAAATCCTGCAGTTGCGTCCTAAACGCCTGCTGTGCTCTTTCTGGTAATCCAAATTCTGCGCCGCAATATTCGCCAGTGCAAAGAGAATGCTTTTTTTCTCCGATTCAATCTGCTTAAGCTGTTCGTCCACAGAAGCCTTTAAATGCCGGTTCATCTCCATCAGTTCACGCTGTGCTTCATTCAGGCGCAGATGGACGCCCACACGGGCTTTTATTACTTCCGCGACAAAAGGTTTTGTAATATAATCTTCCCCTCCATAAGAAAGGCCTTCCACAATTGCCTGCGGATTATCAAATGCCGAAATAAAAATCACCGGAATATGTTTCGTCGTTTCATTTCCCTTTAAAATCCGGCAAAGTTCATATCCGTCCATGCCAGGCATGGAAATATCCGTTAAAATCAGCTGCGGCGGGGATTTGTGCATCATTTCAAGCGCTTCCTCCCCTCCCCTGGCCAAAACCGGCTTACAGCCCATGCTTTCAATGATTTCCTGCAGGATAAAACGGTTGGATTCCACATCATCTACTATGAGAATTTTTTCATTGTGCATTGCCTGATCCCCATAAACCACGCTGATACCTCCCTAAGCCTGCAGGATACGGCTCAATTCTGCATACTGGCCTGCTATTTTATCGTAATTTTCTTTTTGGATTGCCATTTTAAGCTTTAATACCACGCGGCTGATTTCGCGCGGCGCGCCTTCCGTCATCTGGCGGATCGTCTCCATAAACATTTCCGCCTTTTCCCAGTTTTCCATCTCAACGCATAAAATCAGTTTTGAAAGATTTTTTTGCAGGCACTCAAGGTTCTCGCTGGTACCATACTGCCTGATTTTTTCAACAGAAATTTCTTCCTGGGCAGGCGCGGCCACAAACAATGGCCGTTCTGCCTCCTCCTCAGGTACGGCGGCTTCGTCTTTTTCACACGCGCCCACCCATACCGAAAACGAAAACGTACTTCCTTTGCCTTTCTCGCTTTCCACCTCCATTTTGCCGCCCATCAGTTCTACAAGCTGTTTACAGATATTCAGCCCGAGGCCTGTGCCGCCGTATTTTCTGGAAATAGACGCGTCTACCTGCGAAAAACTTTCAAAGAGTTTATCCTTATCTGCTTTATCGATTCCAATCCCGGTGTCTTTTACTATAAAAAACAACTCTATCTTATCGTTTACCTGCGCCGTCTTGACGGCTTCCACCGTAATTTTGCCTACGGCGGTGAACTTTTGCGCGTTAGACAGCAGATTTCCAAGCACCTGTACCAAACGCAGTTCGTCCCCTATGACGTATTCCGGTACCTGAGGCGATACTGTCATAAAAAAGCCAAGCCCTTTTTCGGTAAGCTTATTCATATGATTGTTCCTTACATAATCCATCATATTCCGAAAATGGAACCTTCGGGGTTCTAAAACAAATTTCCCGGCTTCCAGCTTTGAAAAATCCAGGATGTTATTAATAATCTTATTCATATCGTCACAACAGCGTTCAATCAACCGCAGTGATTTCATGATTTTAGCGTCCGAGTTTTCTTCCAGCAGCGCCCGGACATTGCCCTGTATCCCGTTTACCGGAGTGCGCAGCTCATGCGTTACATTTGCGACAAACTCTGATTTCACTTTCAGGGCCTGCTTTGCCTCCTGCCTTACCTGCTCGATTTCTTTATTTAAAAATTCCTTTTCCAGTATGTCGTTTGCCATACAGATATACATACCGCAGTCTGTACAGCCGTCTAAAATTTTTGCTTCCACAGGAAAACAGGTAAGATTTTTGCGGTACGCCGCAAGTTTTTGCAGCTTATGGCCAAATAAATAATCTGTCTTAAAGCCATCTTGCGTACTATAAAAGGTATTCGGAAAAATATCGCTGATATTCCTTCCGCACAATTCACTTTCATATTCCAGTTTCTTCTTCGCCGTATCGTTTGCATAGGAAATTATCCCGTATCTGTCAAACATCAGAATCATTTCCAAAGCGTCTTCTGTCGGAAATATACAGTTTTCCTGCCGTTCCATAACAGCCTCCTGCCTAAGACCTGAAAAAGGCAGCAAAAAATATTACATTTTCTTTGCTGCCTGCTTTCTGTTTCGAGTATTACGAAAAACCAACCATATTAATAACTTCCACAAACATTGAAGAAATCTTCTTTTGCAAGCCTCATGCATTCCAATACATCCGGTGAAAACTGTCCGCATTCACCGTTTATAATCATATTAAATGCTGTTTCCTTATCAAACGAACTCTTATATACCCTTGGACTGACCAGAGCGTCAAAAACATCCGCTACCGCAACAATATGCGCGCTAATCGGAATTTCATCCCCTGACAGACGATCCGGATAACCGCGGCCGTCCCACCGTTCATGATGGTGGCGGCAGATTTCATAACAGTATCGGTCAAACTCGCTCGTCGTGCTCCGGTAAAACTTTTTCAGTATATCGCAGCCAATGGTCGTATGCGACTTCATTATTTCAAATTCTTCATTTGTTAAACGTCCCGGTTTTGACAAAACAGCATCCGGAATACCGATCTTTCCAATATCATGCAGGACAGAGGCCCGGGCAATCTGATCTACCTGAGAATCCGTCAGGCCATACTGCGGAAAATTTTCCACAAAATATTTCAGCATAATCCTCGTCAGGTTCTTAATACGTTTGGTGTGTTCCCCGGTTTCGGCGCTTCTGGATTCTACAACGGAACTGAGGGCATCAATCATAAACTCATTGTTCTCATTCAGTTCTTTCTGCTGTGCTAAAAGCGCTTCTTCCTGTTCTTTTAAGCGCACCGCCATATTATGCTTATTCTGGTACAGATCAATAATATTCCTGCTTCTCTTTTTTACTATGTTCGGGTAAAAAGGTTTGTGGATGACATCCGCCACCCCGTAGGAATACGCCTTTTCTTCGCTGTCTCCAATCGTTTCACTGGTAATCAGAATAACAGGGATCTCTTCCAAAAGACCATGCTCCTTCATATATTCCAATACACCGAAACCATCCAGGACCGGCATTAAGATATCCAGTAAGATCAACACAATACCATGGTTGTTCTCAATATGGGAGATCGCTTCCTGCCCATTGCTCGCTTCAATCGTCTCATATGTATCCGCGTCATCAAACATCCCGTCCAGTATCAGACGGTTAATTTCTTCGTCATCGACAATCAAGATCCGCTGTTTTTCCATGCCAACTCCTTATTTCTATCACTCATTCTATCTGTCCGTAATCAATAAGTTCTCAATAATAAAGATACCACGATTATTGGTAAATGTCAATTTACAGTTCTATATTTCCGGACTGTGCGTCGTCAAACCCAATTCCCGCGCCGGATGCTTTTGGAATGTATTCTTCGCGGAGTTTGAATTTCGCCACAAGTTCTTTTAACATCTCCGCCTGGCCGGACAGTTCCTGGCTGGCAGCCGCGCTCTGTTCCGCTGTAGCGGAATTGGTCTGCACTACGCTGGAAATCTGATCCACGCCAACCGTAACCTGTTCTACCGCACCGGACTGTTCTTCTGCCGCATCTGCGATATGTTCTACGGCAGAAGCTACCACACGTACTTCTTCTACTACTTTTACCAGAGCCTGCGCGGTGGAATCTGCAATCTTTGTCCCGCGTGAAACGGCCTTAATGGAACTTTCAATCAGTTCCGCCGTATCTTTGGAAGCTACCGTGCTCTTGCCTGCGAGGTTGCGCACTTCTTCCGCAACGACAGCAAACCCTTTTCCTGCAATGCCTGCACGCGACGCCTCAACGGCTGCGTTCAGAGCCAGTATATTGGTCTGGAATGCAATATCTTCAATTGTTTTAATGATCTTGCCAATCTCATTGGATGTACGGGTGATTTCTTCCATAGCAGCCATCATATCCTGCATCTGTTTGTTACAGCCTTCCATTTCGTCTCCTGCAAGGCCGGACTTAGTTCTTGCTTCCAGCGCATTGTTGGCCGTTTCCTTAATCTGCTGGGAAATACCCGCAATGGTGGCCGCCAGTTCTTCTACGGCGGAAGCCTGTTCCGTTGCGCCCTGGGAAAGCGCCTGCGATCCGACAGATACCTGGCTTGCCCCGGAAGCAACCTGATCCGCGCTCAGGTTAATCTGTCCCAATGTAGAACTCAACCCTTTGTTCAGCTTACGGATAGAAAGTAAAAGACCCTGAAAATCCCCGACATAATGCTGCTCGGCATGCGTACGGACGTCAAAATTGCCGTCTGCCATTTCCTGCAGAAGCATAGACGCGTCTGAAATCACATCGCCTAAAATTATCGTCATGTTCCGGAACGCATCTGCCAGGCTGCCCATTTCATCTTTAGACTTATATGTTATGTTGATATCGAAATTTCCGCCGACAATCTTTTCTGCGGAACGTTCCAGTTCGTCCAGCGGACGCTTAATCGATCTGGTAAGGTAAGTGGAAAGAAACAACGTAATCACCAGTGCGCCGCCCGCCATAGCCAGCTGGGCAATGACCAGCATCCTCTGCATTTCGGTTGTGGACTGGTAATCCTGTTCCGCGGACTGCTCTGCAACAGAACTGATCTGAATCAGCGTATTTACGGCTTCTTCTACCAGAGGCTGATACTCATCCAACAGCATATTCCTTGCTCCCTGCATGTCCGTCTCCGCCAGCTTAACGACTGCTTCCTGCAGTTCAACGGCCTCTCTGATATTGGCGGAAAAAGCATCCAGTAACTCGGAATCGCCTTTAAAATTCTCAAAAAGCCACGTTGCATTTTCTTCCAGCAGCGTCATTTCTTTATCAAGATCCGCTTTATGAGTCTGGCTTTTCGCGTCGTCTTCTTCTATCGTAATGAATGAAATATCCTTTACAATAATCTGAAGGCCGCGCCGCATGTTCATAACTTTGTTCGTGATTTGATACCCGACGTGATAAAAATCCGAGTACTTTTCTGCATTTTCCCTCAGCCCGTAAATCGCGCTGGCAACCGTTGCGCAGAAAAGCAGGATGATGATCATAAATGTCACCAAAAGTTTTGTTCCGATTCTTAAATTCTTCATTTTAGCCCCCCTGTGTTTTTATGATATTTTATTATACTCGAAATTTGTCGTTCTGTCTACTCTATTCCAAAACTGGAATAAAATTTCATTTCGGACAGGTTACAGTCATACTCTTTGCACCGGCCTTTCCGTTCTGAATATCCGTTTTTCCTGAAACTGGCCTGATTGTTTTTTCAAAAATTGGCTCTTTTCACAATACCACTGTATGCATATGATAGAAAAAAACAAAAGGAGGCACTTTTCATTATGGAAAAAAATCTGAAAAAGAAAATCCTTGCAGCCCTGATGGCTGCACTCACCTGCATTGCAACGATGATTCTAAAGCTGCCCACTCCAACTATGGGATATATCCACATAGGCGACGGAATGACGCTGCTGTGCGGATTTTTACTGGGACCCGCTGCAGGAGCGCTGGCCGCCGGCATCGGCTCCATGTTTGCAGACATCTTCTCCGGCTACGCCGCCTTTGCGCCCGCTACGTTTTTGATCAAAGCGCTGACCGCGGGAATTGCAGGCCTATTATTCCGTCTGTTCAAACGCCGCCCAAAACAGCCGCAGCCTTATCAGATTTTTGTAATTGCAAGCGGCCTTATCGGAGAAACCGTGATGGTAACCGGTTATTTTCTTTATGAAACGGCAATCGCAGCTTTTGCCGCGGGCAGGCTCACTACTGCAGCCGTTGCCGCCGGAGCCGCTTCCGCTGCCGCCGGAGTCCCTTTTAATCTGGTACAGGGGTTAGCCGGCATCCTAATCAGCCTGCTTTTATTTCCCATCCTGTCCAAAGTACCGGATATAAAAGAACAACTCTTATATTAATCCAGGCTGAGCCTGTACATTGTTGCGGATGAATACGCTTCCCCCGCTTTTAAAAGAGGCGTTTCAAATAACGGGATATTCACGGCGTCCGGAAAACACTGGGCCTCCAGGCAGAACCCATGGCGTTCTCCGTAAAGGGCGCCTCCTTTCCCCTTATGCGTTTCGATAAAGTTCCCGGCATACAGCTGTACGCCGGGGCGATCCGTATACGCGTACAAATGAATCCCGGTGGCCTCGCAGATCGCCTCTGCCATCAGCCCAAACCTGCCGCCGCCGTCCAGCACAAAATTATGGTCGTAGCCTTTGGTATAAACAAGCTGATCATAATCCGCGTTTATTTCCCGTCCGATTTCTTTAAACTCCCTAAAATCAAGCGGCGTTCCTTCCACCGGGCAAATTTCCCCTGTCGGGACAGAACCTGTGGGCGCAACGGGGGTGAACGCATTTGCGTAAATCTTTAATTTCTGTTCTCCTATGTAACCGCTGTCATGCCCTGCAAGGTTAAAATAACTGTGGTTTGTAAAGTTGGCTATCGTATCTTTGTCGGATACCGCTTCATAGTCAATACGCACAGCGTCGTCCCCGGTCAGCGTAAAAGTAACTTTTATCGTCATATTTCCCGGAAAACCCTGTTCCAAATCCTTACTGAGCAGCTTCATTGCAACGCTTCCCGCTTTCTCATCCACCCGTTCCGTATCCCATACCCTGTGGCTGACGCCATTGCTTCCGCTGTGCAGGTTATTGGCTCCGGAATTGGCTTCTAAGGCATATTCCACACCGCCTATTGTGACCCTGGCGCCGGAAATACGGTTTGCATTCCTTCCGACGGTAGCCCCGAAATAATAGCCTTTCTGCTCCAGATAAGAAGCCGCCTCATCATACCCAAGCACTACGTCGCGCATTGTTCCTTCTTTGTCGCGGAACACAAACGAAACAATTGTAGCTCCAAGCGTCGTGACTTTTAACTGTGTCCCGTTTGTATTGGTAATGGTAAACAGTTCCGCTTCCTTCCCGCTGTCATCCGTCCCAAAACGTTCTCTAACTATCATGCTGCCTCTCCTTTCATCTTTATTGCATGGTGTTTTCTGCATTATAAACTCAATTATAACATATTACCGGGGATGTCTCCATTATTCCCTTTAAACCACAAAAAATCCCGAAAGATAACTGCTTCTTTCGGGATTTACAGTAGCGGAAGGGAGATTTGAACTCTCGACACCACGGGTATGAACCGTGTGCTCTAGCCAACTGAGCTATTCCGCCATAAATATATGGGACCTATAGGGCTCGAACCTATGACCCTCTGCTTGTAAGGCAGATGCTCTCCCAGCTGAGCTAAGATCCCATATGGAGCAAGTCATCCCTGACCTGCTCTGCTATTATATGATCATTTCTTCCAAAAGTCAAGCTTTTTTTTGAAATTTTTTTATTATTATATTTTGTCAATAGTTTTGCGACAACTTTTTTAAAAAAAATTTATGCCAATTTCTGTATTTCCTCTTCAAACAACTCTGCTGATGTCTTGTATTCAAAAATCCCCCTCGGATAATTGTTTATCCATTCTTCAATAAATGCTATCTCTTCATCTGTCCTATCGTCAAAATCTACCCCTTTTGGTATATGCCTACGGATAAGCCTGTTATTATTTTCATTTGTGCCACGTTCCCAACTGCTGTACGGGTGACAGTAAAATACAAATGTACGTTTTCCCTCTTTCAATACAGATTTTTCCATACCCTCATAGTCTGCAAATTCTACCCCATTATCTACGGTTATGCTTCTGAATACACTATAAAACATATCGCCCCATTTTCTCTCCAGTCTGTCTAGTGCTTCCACAACGGATGCTGCTGTTTGGTCTTTCAGCTTAACAACAATTTCATCACGGGTCTTTCTCTCTGTCAGTACAAGCATACAGGACTTTGTGACTCCACGCTGCCCCTTTACTGTATCCATTTCCCAATGTCCGAATATTTCCCGGCTCTCTACCTCTTCTGGTCTATTTTCGATACTTTCCCCTGCACTTGCCCTTTTCTGTACCTTTACTTTCTTATTATGTTTTTTCTTTTTGCTTTTAATAGGTAAATCCTTGTTTGTCAGCTTTAAAAATATGCCGTTGTCTATGTATCTGTAAAGCGTCCTTACGCTGATTGTTGTCTTAAACTCAATGCCCGACCTCTCAACCTCTGCCAGTGCTGCCTCCGGGCTAAATTTATCATCTACTATTTTACTTTCTATGTACTCTGCTAATTCCCTGTCGTTTCCTATCTTTAATGCACGGCCCTTTCCCTCCTGTGCGTAATCATGTGCTTTCTGCCCTAAATCGCTGCTATACCGTTCCTCTTCCGTATAATCCGAATTTCTATGTATATACTTCCCCTTGTCGTATTCCCTGTATATGTTGCTTCTGTGAAAATGTAATTGCTCTGCCACTTCTGCCTTTGAATGTCCGGCATTTAATAAAGCCTCCATTTTTATCCTGTCATTATGTGTCATTTGTTTAAATTTCCTCATAGTCGCACCTCCAAACAAAAAGGCAGCAAGGTTTTTATGCCCTGCTGCCCTGCCTTGCTTCTTTTAGTCCTCTTCGGTCACTTTTTCTATATCCCCGTTATCTATGTATACAATATAATCAAGCAAGTGCGTACCGCTAAACATTATCTTTGCGTCATGCTCTTCTCCGTCCACATACTCATATTGTGATACATACAGATTCCCGGCAACCTTGCTAATGCTCGCACTGGTCTTTGTCGTGAGGTTGATAACCGCTAAAATAGTTTCATCAGAATCAAAGTAATTTTTATAGCATGATAAGGCATATTCCGTAATGTCAAAATTGTTTTCCGCAATAACCAAGCATTTCCATTTTTCGGTAACGTCATTTCTGACAGAATCGTATTTTGTCGAATATACTTCGGTCATGTCTTTATCGCTTATGCCTACTATATTATCCCCTGTCCTGTGTTCTACTGTTTCCTCGGTCTGTTTTTCCGTTCCCGCCTGTTCTGTTTCTTTGTCTTTTTCTTCCGTTTCCGGGGTTGCTAAATTAGCAGTCCCCCCCCCCCCGAACTTTTGTTCGTTTTCGGTGTTCTGTGCCACCTGTTCCGTTGCCTTTCCTGTTTCCTGTGAATCGTCCTTGCTGCTGTTTGCCAATAAGCCATACCCCAAAAGCACCACAACGACCGCACCAATGATAAGATACTTTTTCTTCATAGCAATTTGCCTCCTTTGGTTTTGTGTCCGAATCGGTCTTTATTTATTTTGTCTATTTCTGCCGTTCTGATTGTATTATATACTTGCATAAGTATATTGTCAATAGTTTTTCGACACTTTTTGAAATTATTATTGTACGATATTTCTTACATGTCAACTCCGTTTTTAACAATACCTAAAATAAAGCAGATATATCCTTTGTTCCGTGCTTAGTGAGTTATCCAGTAGCAAAGAATTAAATTCAGCTTCCGGCATGATTTTAATTTTGATTCTCAACATTAGCAGAAAATCATATATCCCCCTTGCCAATTCAAGCATTTCTATACACCCCTTTTCTCGTTGATTGCTGCAATTACAAATTCATTACGGCTTTTATATCCCTGTTCTTTCGCTGCCCTGTCTATTTCCTGCATTTCCCCTTTTGGCACAACGACCGAAAATCTGTCATAGGCTTTCGCATTGTACTTATTTTTGCTTTTTGTACGGCTTGCCCTGTTGTCCTCTGTATTCGCCATTCTTCCACCTCCTGTATCATCTGATAATGTCAACAAATGCCTTATAGGGATTGTATCATACTTTTTATACTTATGCAAGTATACAATCTGCACAACTTATTTATATACTTGCATAAGTATTTTTGTGCGCTATTCCGGGTTGAAAATATACTTGCGCAAGTATATAATAGAATCATCAAAGGAAAACAAAAAGAAACGGAGGACTAAGGAAATGACAAATACAGAAATTATTATCAATGAAGCATTGGCAAACGGATTATATACAGAGGAACAAATAGAAAATATCCTCGCAAGCGGTCACATGATACCGTTACATACATTTAAGGCATGGAAAGACGCCGGATACATTGTTAAAAGAGGGGAACACGCAAGAATCACTACCCGCCTTTGGAAATTCACGAATAAGGCAAAGAAAAGTGAGGAGGCAGACGAAAATACAGAGGGTACAGAAAACAATCACTATTACTTAGCAAAAGCCTTTCTGTTTACCGCCGACCAAGTAGAAAAGATAGGCTGATAACCAATATAAAAGCTGCCGGGGATTCCCCGGCGGTATCCTAAAAGTGAGGTAAAAATATTATGGATTTTGAAAAATACGAAAAGTATATGGATGCAAGGGCAGCAGTCAGAAAAGAGAACGAACGCCGGATAGCGGAGAAATTTTCCGAATGTGAAAAATATGTTGCTGATAACTTCGTGTGCTGTGGCTGTGTCTTTACCAAACATGATGAAAACTTAAAGAAACAAGGGTTTATGATATGGCAAGACAACGGCACTATTTCCCATAAATGGCTAACCCTTAAAGAATGTGGCATTGCACCCCTTGAATTGCTGCCATATCCCGAATATAAATAAAAACAACCCCCAAAAGCTGATATAAGCCGTTGGGGGTTGTCTGCCGTTTCTTCCTGTATCCTATTTAACAAACCTGTCTTTTAACTCTTTCAATGTATCCCACCCATACATAGCGATATACGCCACAACAAAAGCTGCAAATACCGCCAACGCCACATAATACCATAGCAAAACTATATGTGCATATGCAACGTAAATCAATAATGCTGTCACGGTCACGATTAAGGATACAAGGATAACAAACGCCTTTGTAGGCATTTTCTTAATTCCCGGCATATCCTTTAACAGTTCCGTAATGAGTGATACCGCAAAAGCCAATACCCCCAAAATACCAATAATGGCAACTGAATATTCTGATACAATCTGCATGATTTTACCTCCGTTTTTTTGTGTCCGAATCGGTCTATTTTACATTTTCCTTGTCAACCCAACCGTAAACGCCTTTTCCGTCCTGTGAAATACAGTGATAAGGGTGTGCGCCCTTTGCGTTGATTGCCGTTACTTTACAGGTGCTTACAACGTCTTTCGTTGTGCCTGCCTGTTTTGCCGTTGATGACTTGTAAACTGGTCCCCCTGTAAATGTCAGCCGGTCCCCGCAAGATACCGTTTTAGGGTCATTGTCTGCGGTTGTTGCTAATTCCTTGATTGATTCCATATCAACCCAACCGTAAACGCCTTTTCCGTCCTGTGAAATTAAATGGTACGGGTGCTTGCTTCCGGGAGTAGCTGCCGTTACTCTGCACCTGCTTACTGTGTCCTTTGTCTTGCTTGCTGATTTCGCCATAGAGGACACGAAAACCCCACCGCCTATAAAAGTTACGCTGATACCAATTTCAAGCGATTTTGGGGCGTTCTGCGTTGTCTGTGTGGTATCCTGTTTCTTTTCTTCCTGTACGTCTGTCAGCTTGCTTTCTTTTACCGCCTTATACACCTTTGCCCTACGGCTTTCATATTGCCCCATTACGCTATCTTTCAGTGCATAGGCGTGTATTTTATCAAGTCCTACCTTTTCAACGCCCCCTGCGTCATTTCCGGCGGTTGTGGCTATCCTTTTGCTTGCACCGCTGCCCCCTTGATTCTCCAAATCCGCATAGTAGGCAAGTGCTTTTTGGGATACCAACCCGGATTTTACACCATTCTTTACATAGGCTGTTATGTCCTTTTCTGCTAAATCGTCCTGCGCTTCTTTCCCCTGTGGCGTTTTCAGCAGTTCGGAAATTGTCTTCGCCTCCTCTTCGGTTGCTGCCCTTTCCTGTTTGTTCCATGCGTCCGTACTGCTTCCGGCAATCTCATTATACAGGCTTTCGCCTAAAATCTTTTTTGCCTGTTCGGTATCCTTTTTTACAATGGATTGCAAAAGTGGTAACGCACGGCCCCAGTATGCGTTCCACTGGCATTTTCCTACGCTCATGCCGTGGCTGTTGTCGTTTCTGTTCACGCTGCCATAGTTGCCCTCCTGTGAATAGATGATACCGCTTGCAACACTGACAACCTTTTTTATTTGTGCTGTCGTTACTGCCATTGTATCCCTCCTATACTTTTTTTGTGTAACTCAAGCTGATGTACCCCGCACCGCTTTTTAATTTGCCCCATTTTGTGCTGCCGTTCATTTTCTCTCCGACAATGGTATAAACTTCCCCGGCGTGTACCTGTGTAGATACAGGGTAATTTGTACCCGGACCTTTTCGGACGTTCAAAACATCTGCGGTAATCTTTACCAAATAACCGCTTGTGCCTGTCGTTTCTTCCTGTTTCTTTCCCCCTACCTGTTCTGTCGTTCCCGCCGTGCTTCCGCTCATAGCTTTTTTAACGTCTTTGCGGAATTGTGCCATAGTAAAGCCGTATTTGTTCCAAATATGCTCCACATCTCCGTGATTGCTTGCAATTCCCCTTTTATGCCCCTCCGAATGTGAAATAATAACCCCGTCCTTTTCCGGGTTAAGGTTATATTTCTTGCACAAGTAGGCAAAAAGTTCTACCGCCGTTTTGTAGGTCTTTTTCACAAAATCCTTTGTAGCTGTCGGGTTAAGGTCCTTAAAGCTGCCTCCCCCTGCGTACTTGATTGTGTCCGGCTCTGTCATTTCTACGCCAATGTGCGTATTGTTTCCGCTTCCGTTCTTTCCGCTTCCACAATGCCACGCCCTGCGATTCCACGGCAAAAGCTGTAATACCGTGCCGTCTGCCTGTAATACGGCGTGTACGCATACATTGGCGTTGCCCTTATTCCAGTTATTGAAAAATACTGACGCTTTCGGCTGCGGGCAACCTACGGAATGTAGCATAAGCCCCTGTACCGTGATTGTCCTCCCGCAAGTGTAACACGGATTCTTAGTCACAATGCTTTCTTTAATGTTCATGGTGCTGCCTCCTTAAATGTTTATATTGTTTAAATCAACGGAAATATCCTTTGTTTCCTCCGGGTATCCCTGCTTGATTTTAACCAAGTTTTCCGCTTTCGCTTTCCAACAATACAACGCTATAACCGTTGTTGTCGGTGCTGCTATGTACGTTGCCAATACTCCAAACTGGCTAAAGTCTATCAGCGTAACCTTGATACCAATAGCCAACCCGATAAAGTAGGTAAACAGGACGGCAACTAATACCGCCTTTGTAAAATTAGGCTTTGCTTTTTTCTTTCCGTCCTGTCTGTTAAACCGCAATCTTTTATTGGCAATTCTGAATAAAAGGTAAAAAATAAAGAATCCTAAAAGGATTCCCCCGACAATACATAACATATATTTCATTTCCGCTTATTCCTCCTGTCCGTGTGCTTTTTGATTTATGTGCTTTTCCACTTTCCCTATTGCTTCTGTGACAGGTCCGTTACAACCCTGCTCTTTTAATCCTTTCAGACACGCCAAAACCGCATAAGTGAGTAAACATAATTCGTCCTGCATATTCTCAATGTCTTTCTTTTCCTGTTCTCTCAATTTTTCAATATCCTTAGTCTGCTTTTCCTGTGCCTGAAACCATTTTACAACCCTGTAAGCTGCTGCCCCTATCGCCGTTAATGCACTTAGGACTCCCGCAATGGTAATTATTGTTGCCGAATCAATGTACATCTTCCCTCTGCTCCTTTCTTATGAATAGCTTGTTAAGGCTCTGCCGTAAACCGTAGCTGTCGCAATGTGACAGAATCCCACGATAGGAAGCTACGGAACGGTCAAGCCTTTGTTTGCTTTCCTCACCCGCCCTTACCTTTTCAATCTGCTTTTTCAGATTCCGTTTGATTTTTACCGCCGTTTTCTTCTTTAATCTTCTGTGTGTTGCCCATATCCTGTAACCCACAAAATCAATGCCCGTACTGCATGGACGTATTGCCGTTTTGCTGTTCAAATCCAAGCGGAGGTTATCATCTAAGAAAACCCTTAGCAGTTCCTTAACCTCTGCTAAATACTTCTTATCATGGTGCAATATAATAATATCGTCCATGTACCGTATGTAATAGTGCAGTCCTAACTCGTGCTTTGCGTACTGGTCTACCTCATTCAGATAGATATTTGCAAACATTTGAGATGTAAGGTTGCCTATCGGCATACCCTTATTACATAATCTGTCCGTTACTTCTACTTCGTCCGGCTCTTTTCCGGGCGGTAATCCAAAATTCATGGATTCACAATTTATGATTTTCTCTAACAAATCAAGCAACCGTGTATCCTTTATTCTTCTGCCCAAGATTTTTAATAAAATATCGTGGTCCACCCTGTAGAAATATTTTGATATATCCATTTTCAGATAATAGTAGCGTTCCGGCTTCCTGTCTGTCTGCCGTAACCAGTACTGCAGTCTGTCCGCTGCCTTATGCGTTCCTTTACCACGCCTACAGGCATACGAATCAAAAATAAATGTATCCTCATACAACGGGAACAACTGGCGGTATATCGCCCATTGTACAATCCTGTCTTTAAATGGCAACGACATAATAAGCCTTTTCTTAGGCTCATAAACATAAAACGTATGGTACTTGCCTACCGCATACGTTCCATAAATCAATTCATTCTGAATATTTATTAAATGCTCTTCAAAGTTGCGGTTAAAAATCAATACATCATCACGGTATCTTTTCCCTTTCCTCGCTTCCTCCCAAGCCTTATATAAATTTTCAAAATCGTATATCTTTTCGTAAATGTTCTTTATGCTCTTCATTTCTGATACCTCATTAAAAAAGTGCCGTACAAACCTACTAAGTTTTTAACCCTTTCGGACGTGACAAATATAATTCTTTTCGGCTTACCGCTTACTAACTGTCTTTACGGCAATACAATATTTTTCCTGTGTACAGGAATGGAAAATAACCCCTTTAACCCTGTTTGTACTGTCCTTACAATCGTAATCATAAGGCTTCTTGACATAGGGGTAGAGCGGAGCGGAAACCAATGTTGTCGTTGGAGTTGGAGCGGGGGTTATTCAAGTTAAGAGCGGACGCACCCGAATTAGAGGTATTGTTGAACGCCGACCCCCGGATAGGCAACCACCGTAAATTAGTGATTATTTCCCAATGTATTTTTATTTCTGCTTTTCCCTGCTGTTTACCCAAGCCATATAACCGCCAATCATACGACCGATTTCATCTACCTTTCTAATCCATACTTCCCATGAATGGAAGTCTAAACAAGGCTTTTGTTTTTGGTATAAGTCCGGGTCCTTTGCAAGCCTTAGCAGATTTCTTAATACATCAACTTCAATATCTAAATCCTGTAAGGTTGTTTTCTTATAGTATTTCTTTTCAAGCCTAACCGCCATTTCCAACATGGTATACATTGTCTTTCTTATATCCCCCGCCAACACATACCTTTCAGTTTTCGGAAAATCCTTTAATTTCGGATTTCCGTACATTATCATTTCATAGATTTTTTCTTTTATCTGAAAAATGTCATTTCCGTTTTGTTTCTTTCCCTCCTGTACGCCCTTTGCTTCCTGCAACTCTTCCATATCTCTCCCTGTCTACTGATTAGTATTTTGCTACAAAGGGTGCGCTACCGCGCACCCTTTCAGTTATCCAGTTATCAGTTTACAGTTCACAAAAAGCGGAGCGGAAACCAACGCTGCCGTCGGAGTTGGAGCGGGGGTAATTCAAGTGAAGAGCGGACGCACCCGAATAAGAGGTAATGTGGAACGCCGACCCCCGGAAAGGCAACCTTTCGCCGTTGTTCCTCGCCCAAAAATGGTCATTGCCATAGTTTGCCCCCGAATCCGGGAACAACCCCAACGCTACCAAAAGTTTAGGTATACTTACCCCGCTTGCTGCTGCAAGATTCTTAAATATGCAGTTTGTGTCGTTACTGTCCGTGGTCTGTGTTGTAACTGTCGTGCTGATTTTCGGCGTTGCGTCACTTGCACTTGTACGGTCAATCTTTAAAGTGCCTGCCGTTCCCGGCTCTACCAAATTGCCGTTTGGCATGATTGCTTTCCAAAGTGTGCTTGCTGCCGACATATCGCAATCAATTTTCATGCTGTTTCCATAAGGGATAATCTGTATTTCCCCATTCATAAGCCTTAAACCGCCGGTCCATTCCCATACATTGCCGTTAAGGTCTGCAATGCCTGATGTATCGTGGTTGTGATACCATGTAGGCTCTCCGCTGCCTGTCAGCGTCCTTTGTGTTTCGCCCTGTGGCTGTATTCCCCTTTCGTATGTATGGTAATGGTCTTTGCCGTAGTTTGTATTGCCGTGCGGTACGGTCCCCATTTTCTGCGATAACAGATTAAGCACCGCAAAAATGCCTGTCTGATTCAAGTGCCAACCGTTGCCCTTTTTTCTGCAAGCTGCTAATGCTGCGTCAAACGTGATATAGTTTTTAGGCAACTTCATAGCTAAAGAATATGCACGGTCATTCTCTACAATGTTCTGAAACTTTGATACCCAAATTGTGTTTTTCTCATTCCCCTCCACAACAAAAAACGGCAATACCTCACTTGTACCGCCTGTGATAATATCCGCATAGGTCATTTTAGGAACGCCCACCATAATAGACGGCATACCTATATCATCATAGATAACCTTGTTTCCTGCGCCCATCTGTGCTACTGCACCCTGTAAATCATCAAAATTTGCCATTGTGTATTATCCTCCTTAAATTTAATCAGCTTCTTAAATCAACGCCCATAATGTCAATGTGCATTTCTTCATATCGAACGGCAACGGCACACGCTCTTTAATCGGTTTTCCGTCCTCGTCCTCTTCTCCTGTGTCTACCTCTTCATACTGCCTTGCCGGAATAGTTACCTGTGCCACATATTCCCTTGCTTCGGTATTTACGCCTACCGTCAAGCCGTCTGCCGTATCCTTGCACACATCAAGCGTAACCTCATAATCACGCTCCCGGCTCTTGCAATTTACCATAAGTTCATCATCACCGAAAATAATCTTTGTGCCGGATACCTCATAAGGGATTTTCTCCCCCTCGTTCTTTTCTGCTACAATAATCTTTGCTGCTGCCATTATCTGTTACCTCCCATTCTCTGTAACTGGCGGTATGCTTCCTGTGAACGTACCGCAATATGTTCTGCTGCTTCCCTCTGATTGGCACTTGCCGACCCATTTAATCCATAAGCCTTTAATACTGCTGCCGTCTGTGCCTTTCTTTCGTCATTCTTGATAATTACATTTGCTGCCATTATGCGTAACCTCCCTGTACTGTGCATTTCACGGATACACTTTTAGCGGCCCCGGTGTACTCAATCTTGAATCCGTTTAGCTGCTTATCGGTTATCTTAATATCCCCGACACCACCCGCCCCGTCTGCGTCTGCTTCCACATTTACGGTATAATCCAAATTGCCCCGTGGCGTTTTAAGTGCTACCGTCTTTTTTGAGTTGTTAAACGGGTATTCTTTCGTGTTGGTTAGGGTTGTTTCTATGATTTCCCCCTGTAACCCCTTGATACGGCTTTCTGCCATTTTAACCTTTAACAAGGCTAATCCGGCAACTTCCCCGCTTGCAAATACCCTTTGTTCCAAATCATTGAAATTTTCCGCATTTTGTGGCGTACCCTCTTGTATTACCTCGCCCTCCACGGCTTCATGCGTAATTGTTCCGTCCGCATTGTTTACCTCTTTGTAACGGTTAGAAAACTGCGTTACATGGTCTTTCCAAATCTTGAATAATCCCACTGTGCTATTCCTCCTTAAAATTAAAGCTAAAGCGGTACAACACGCCCTGTTGTACGCCTTTTAGGTTGATTGCTTCGGTCTTTTCTGCCCACAACTGATTAGTAATATCATACAACTGTATTTTTGTAATCGTTGTGGACCCCGACACTTGCGGGGTTATGGAAATACTAAGTGCTACCCTGCCGTCTTTCAGACGTTCCCGGCTTTCAATTTTCGCCTTGTGCAACACGCCCCCATACTCGACCTTAGCATAAGCAATGTGTGTTTCAATAAACTCCTTGAAACTCTCAAAGGCTCTTTCTGTCAGCATTTTCTTTCTCCTTTACTTTTTATTTGCTATAACCGATTTCTACCGCAACGCTTAACCTCGTATTGGTAACTTTCGGTATCTGCCGTTGTTGCCATTCCCTTATCAGATATTCCTTGCTTTTTGCTTCTGTCCGGCTTCGTTCCTGTCAAATCAGAATCATACTTTACTGCGTCCGCTGCTGCCTGTGCTGCCACCGTTTCAACTGCTGCCCCTCCTGCGGTATCCCTGTAAGGTTCTGTGCCTGTTTTCTGCTTTCCTGTCGTGCCTGTTATGTACCTGTACTCCTCAAACTCTGTATCTGCTACCGTTTCTATATCCCCTCTTCCATGCACAATATTTCTTTTCGGCTTTGTTCCGGCAATAGTGTTTTCAAATGTGTAGGCTTCTGTATCCGTTTCCCCGACTGCTGCCACTTCCCTAAATTCAGCCTTTATATTCCTGTCCGGCTTCGTTCCTGTCAAATCAGAATCATACTTTGCTGCGTCCGCTGCTGCCTGTGCTACCACCGTTTCAACCGCTGCCCCTCCTGCGGTATCTCTGTAAGGTTCTGTGCCTGTCTTTTGTTTCCCTGTCCGACCGTGGATATATTTATAACCCATTGTGTCCGAATCGGTCACAATATCGCTATCCTTTGTTGCAAACGTGATATTTCTGTAAGGTCTTGTACCTGTCGGCACGGATTCCGCAATATATCCCGCTGCCTGTGTCATTATGTCAATAACGGCATTTAATACAACCCCCTCTGTATTCCTGTGCGGGTATGTTCCTGCCCTTAGCTGCCCTGTCATTGGCGTTTGGAATAAAAAATACTCCGTCTGTGGCATGATGATAATGCACATGGAGCATTGATAATATAATCCGTCCAAGTGGGCGGTCAGCCGTTTGTATATGTCAACGGTGCTTACAATTTCGTCATAATCCACCGCAACCCTTGAATTTGTTGTATCAAGCACGATACGGAAATGAAAAGGGCGTCCGTTATAGTCGTACCACTCTTCTATCTCGCTTTGTGGATGCAAGCCACCTAACGCCCTTTCGGTTGCCCCTGTCGTTCCTAATTTCTGATGTACCCTTATGCTATCCCGGATAATCGCCCTTTTTGCTTCTATCGGATAATCATAATCGTACCAGTCAACGTGCAAGTCATACGCCAACACGTCAAGCCATGTTTCCGATAACTCTTCTATGTTGGCGTATATAATATTTTTCTTTGTTTCGTGTGCGGTTATATGTAATTCCTCTGCTATAAGCTGCCCTAAAGCAAGCATTGATTTATCTTTTTTCAATGCCGGGGGGAATTTTGTCATAAAATCAGCGTCTTTAATTTTATTCATCTTCCACACCCCCAAAGGTCACGCTTTCCTCCTTTACCACCGCCACGCTCCCTTTTGGTATCTGTGTGAATACAGGGGCGGTTATTTCAACCCTTTTTATCCCCGATTCCATAAGCATAGCATTAAAATAGGACGGGTTAATATCCCGCCCCATTTTTGAGGTCTGCCATAATATGTAATTTTCCACCGCCAACGCCACCGCCTGTTTAATGTCGTTGGTGCTTAGTTCCTTTTCCTTTGATATGAAATATTTTATGTTTATGTCAAATTCTACCGTGTCGGGTGCTGCCACTAATACGGTATCCGTCATTGGTCTAATTTCGTCCCCGCTTAGATAATCCCGTACTTTGTCTATCAATTCCTTATCCGGCAATTCCCCATTGTATAGCATAATCCTTATATCAGCTACTCCCGGCTGCGGACTCTCTGCCGATACGTCACTAATTTGTGCGGACACGCTTTTAGCATGATATATATAACTGCCCCTTGACCCGGCTGTTGTGTAGCTTTCTTCGCTTTCCCTCATGCGGTTATAATAGGCTGCGTCTTTTTCCGCTTCGCTGCCCCCTGCCGTTTCCGTAATGTTCATTACCTCGTTGAAATACAGAAATTCATCTGATACAAGTTTGTCAACCTGTCCGGGTACAAACCCATTCCCGATTTCCCCGGCTGTCGTGCATACCGCCGGAACGTCCGCATAATCGGCCCCGGCTTTAAATATGATATGCCCTACCGTGTCAAAGTTTATTGTGCCGTCTACCGTTACCTCCATTGTGTCCGTTATTATAAAATCCTCTGTCAGCGTCTTTGTAAGATAAAACCTAAGCGTTGTTTTCGCTGCTTCCGGCTCTAATCTCGGTACATTATGGAATATCTCACTAAGGGAGTCCAAGTTCTTTCCCTCTGCATACCGTGGTAAATTCTGTTTTGCCGATTCATTTATCAAAACTCTTTCCTGTATAATCACATCTGCAAGCCAAAGGATAAACGCCCTTACAGGGTCAGCCGGGTATAGCTTCCTTTTTGTGATACTCTCATATCCGGCTATCAGCTTATTTACAAGTGCTTCTGTATCTGTATCTACAAACTCAACCTCCGGCAAATTACTCGGTATATTCCTCGTTGTCGTATTCGTCATTGATTACCACCTCCACTATTGGTTTTAATACACCGCTTTCATAATCGGCTTTAAAGTCAATGTTTACGATTTCTGCCCTCGGTTCGTACTCTTCCGTTTTGTCGTAAATATCCGTTGTTGCCAATGCTTTAGCCGTTTCTATCGGCTTATCTATGTATTTCGGGTTTAATCCTAATTCCCTGTCAAGCGGTATGTCATATTCCGTTGAGGAATACAGGAAATAAAGGTTTTGTATAACCTCTTCATACACCGTTGCGGGTGCAAGGTTTATTTCATTTTCCTTTGTTGTGTCTACTATGTAAGTCATACCGCCCTACCTTTCCGGGTATTCCTGTAAGGAAATACTGCTTTTTGCTATCAGTAGGTTGCCTTTGTTGTCAAACCTTTCATAATCTTTTGAGTGCTGCGTTATTACCCATTTTGTGCCGTACTTCTTACCGCCGATAACCAAAGTAAGTATTTTACCCTTTTTCCTGTATTTATCTATCTTATCCTGCATTGTCCGTGGATTTACCCCTAAAAAAGCGGACAGGTAAATAGTAAAACTGGCTGTGTCAATATCATTGTACTGAAACTCCAGTAACGGTTTTTTATTGTGGCGTGTGTGTTTTGCGTAATTCGTCTTGCTGTCAATCTTCAAACCCTCAAAGGTTTTTACTGTATTCTTCGATACAGAAAACACAATATCGCCTAATGTTCCAATCTTTGCCATTAGATACCTCCGATAATAAAGCCGTCCCCCTCGCCCTCCGGCTTAAAGATACATAATACCCATTGCCCTATATACGGTATCCACGGATACACTTTTATAACCCTGTCTGCTGTTCCTTTCCATGTATGCAGAATATCCGGGTACTCTTCCTTGTACCGGTCCCCTATGCCTAATTTCCTGTCGTACTGTGCGTAATCAGCTTCATAATTCCACTTTACCCCTGCGTCTTTCCATTCCATAACCATAAACGGTGTATTCTGCACTATCCGCAAATCCCCCGTTACAATGCCCTGTTCTTCTATCTTTACCCTTGCCGTCATTTTCTCTTTGTTTACGCTGCTTACAATGCCAATCCTTACTATGTCCTGCAGTTCCCTTATGTCGTTATCATCAAATTCCTTTATCATCAATACCCCTCCAAACAACTGCGTAATTTTATCTGTACCTTATAACCGCCTGTAATATTGTGTGTTGCCTGTTCGACTATGTATTTTCCGTTAAATTCCCCGAATCCGTATACCCTTACCGTGATACCCGCCACATAATCCACATCTCCAATTAGCGTAAATTCTGCCGTTGTTTCCCCTTTATTTCTTGCCCTTAATGATTTCCGTGCAAGTTCCTTAGCTTCCGCAACGCTTGACACTTTTTGTTTTATTTCCAATGTCTGCCCGTCAGAATTTGCATTTTCCGGCTTGTAAGTTGCTTCTATCTTCTTTTTTGTGTCCGGGTCTGTGTATACAACGTGGCATGATGAATAGGCGGTATCAGCCGTTTTTGTCGAAAAACTGTAACTAAGTATATTGCCTTTGCCCGCCTTTATCTTTTTTACCTCTGCTTTTTTCTCAAAGTCCGCTGCGTCAAACAATACGATTGTTTTTGACGTGACTTTAAGGCTGATTCCGGCACGTTTGCACATACGCTTTAAAAATGCTATGTCCGTCATGTTCCTTTGCTCTCTGCGTTTATATACAGGGTTGGAATTTGACAGGTACATAAGCTTCATGCTGCTCCGTTTTGCCATCTTCTGTGCCATGTTTTTTAGGGTTGTGTTTTCCCATGTCCTGTTATACTTCGTCTGCCTTAATTTCGCCTTGTATGGTATTGATGTAGCCTTGATTGTCAGCTTTTGGGGCGGCCCCGTATAATTTACGCTGTCAATCTCGAATACCCCGCAATCTAATACTTTGTCCTTTCCGTCTGTGTAGGGGTTTTTCTGTATAACCATAGCGTGTATTTCCGTGCCTTTGAACGCCCTTTTTTCTGATTTCTTGCTTGCCGTTTTCTTTTCTGTTACCGTTTCCCCCTCTACATCTTCTGCATTTACCCAACCATAAACCTTTTTTCCGTCCTGTGAAATTAAATGATAGGGGTGTGCGTTGCTGTTTGCTATCGTACATTTACATTTGCTTGCGCCCCTCGTTACCGTGGGTTCTGCTGCTGAGGAGGATATATAAACCGGTCCGCCTTTAAATTGTACGATATTGCCAACCTTTACCTCCCCCTTTTTTGTAACCGTCTGTGTTTTCCCTGCCGTTTTGTTTGTATTAAGCCAATCCTTAATCCATTTCCCCTCTCTATCATCAAGCGATATGCTAATATCGTCCGTTTCGTCCTCTTCCTTGTCCGTGAATGACAGGGATAACAGGTATTTTGACAGGTCCTTTGATATATCCGCACCTTTGAAATAGAGTTTTACCGCCGTTCTCCTTGCTAACGTCTTATCACTCATCTGCTGTTACCCCCTGTTTCCACGGGGGCAATGTTTCCGATACCTCTAAATCAATCTCCGGGAGGGTCAGCTTGACCCCCGCCGGAAATATGTAGGTATCCTTATGCTCTATGTTTGCTTTAATCAGCATATCCATGTACATTTCATTTCCGTATGCCTTGTAAGCCACAATATCCCATGTATCCCCGGATATGGTTGTATAAGTGTCAAGCATAAGCAACCCTGCCCTCCTGTTCTTTCTGCTCTCTTAAAATTGTAATGATAATCTGCCGTATCTTCTCTAAAAACTCTTCATCATACTGCTGCAACTGTTCTTTGATTCCGTCCGTTTCCCCGCCCTGTACGTTCACTGTCGGATTGTTTGAAACATGGATTGTAATTGTACCCGCACCAATCGCCCCGGCGTTTACGTTGCTTGCCGTGTTAAGGTCTTGTGCCTGTGCCATGTTGTTAAATATCTGCCCTGTCTGTGCTGCGGTAAATACGCTCCTGTTTGCTGCCCCTGTGATAAGTTCGGGGCCGTTCTCTCCTGCTATGAATGTGTCCGGCGTTCTTACTGTACCGTTTACAAATCCCGGTATCTGCGGTATGTTAATGCCCTTGCCACCGATACCCGGCACCCAATCCGGCACTTTCAATTTGTTAAGTCCACCAATTACCGTATTGACGGCTGAAACAACCGCCCGCAACGGCGCTTTTATGATTTCCCCAAGTCCACCAACCGCACCGCTGAAAATACTCTTGATTCCGTTCCATGCCTGCGACCAATTCCCGGTAAACACACCAGTAATAAAGTCTATCAAACCTTGAAAAATCTGCATAACATTTTGTACAATCGCTGCTATGCTCTGTAATGCCGACCCTAACACGCTTGAAAAGATGTTTGCCACCAACTCTATAACAGGTATTAAAGCCTGTAAAAGCGTTGTAAGCACTGGCAAAATTGCCTGTATGATATTTTGAAAAATCGGTACAAGCGTATTCAGCAGACTTATAAATATTGGTAGTACCGTGTCAATTATCTGCTGCACAATCGGCAACACCGTCTGTATCAACTGAATAATGACAGGCAGAATACTTTGAATAATCTCCATGAATATAGGCAGCAAAGTATTAAGCAGATTTATAAATATCGGTAAAATTGCGTCCACTATCTGCATTACCAACGGTAAAATCGTCTGTATAAGCTGAATGATAACAGGCAACACCGCCTGTATAATCTGTGTCAGTATCGGTAAAATCGCATTTACCAACTGAATAAGCACGGGCAATACTGATTGTATAATCTCTATCAGTATTGGCACGATTGCATTTACTAACTGAATGAGTACAGGCAAAACCGCCTGTATAATCTGCGTCAGCAAAGGCACTATTGTTTGTATAAGCTGAATGATAACAGGCAACACCGCCTGTACTATCTGTATCAGCAAAGGCACTACTGCATTGATAAGCTGAATAAGCACGGGCAGTACACTTTGTACGACCTGTAAAACCAAAGGCAGTAAAGCCGATATGAGTTGTACAATCACTGGCAATATTTCCGCTATCAGCGTTGCAAGTACCGTTATTACCGCCCCTATCAGTTCGCCCAATACTGGCAGAATTGCGGTTACAAGCTGCCCTATGAGTGGCAAAATCTGTATAACCATATTCGCAAGCATTGGCAATATTGGCAGTAACCCGGTTTTCAATGTGTTTATGAGGGTTGGAAGTATGCTTTTCAGCGTATCCAGTACACCGGTCCCGCTTGTAAAAAATGCGTCCTTTATCGCCGTTCCAACCTGTGTTATCACGCTCCATAGCTTGTTAAATACGGCTAAACCCTCGTTTCCAAAGGTTTTCTGAATAAATCCCCGTACCTGTTCTAAATGCGTTGACACATAATAGATTGCACCGCCTACCGCTGCAATCACGCCTACCAACGGCAATATCTTTGTGAGGATACCGCCAAATCCACCGCCCATACTGCTTAGGTATTTTGTAATCCCCAAGCCTTTAATCATGGTAAAAGCCTTTTGTATTGACAGGATACCGCCTTTTACTTCCAAAAAACCAAGTTTGGCAATCAATCCCCCGGCTTTCAACCCGACTAATCCGGCTACAATTTTCGCAATCGCCTTTACCGCTCCGGGGTTTTCCCTAACAAATGTTGTAACAACCGTTATTATGTCCGTAAATTTCTTTACGCCCTCTGTCAGCGTAGGAAGCAGTAACTCCCCTAATTCAACCTGTAAAGCGTCAAAAGCTGATTTTGCAAGCGTGATACTGCCGTTTAGGTTGTCAAGTTTTGTTTCTGCCATGCGTTTAGCTGCACCGTCACAATTATATACCGCTTCGGTCAGCTTGTTATAATCCTGTTCGGAGGCATTGACAATAGCAAGCATACCCGCAAAACTTTCTTTCCCAAATATTGCGCTTGCTGCTGCTATTTGTTCCTGTTCCGACAAACCGCCCAAGCTGCCCCTTAAATTTTCCACAACCTCTCCAAAGGTTTTCATTGTGCCGTCTGTTTTTGTAAGGCTGATTCCGTACTTATCCATGTATGCAGCCTGTTGTTTTGTCGGCTTCGCCATGTTCGCCAATGCCGTTTTTAGGCTTGTTCCTGCCACTTCTGCCTTTATACTGGCGTTCGCCATTAAGCCTATACCTAATGACATATCCTCCACGCTATACCCCAACGCACCCGCAACCGGGGCCACCTTTTGGAATGTTGACCCCATCATGGATACATTGGTATTTGCATTACTGGAGGCTTGTGCCAATACGTCCGAAAAATGCCCTGCGTCTGACGCTGATAACCCAAACGCTGTTAATGCGTCCGTTACAATGTCCGATACCGCCCCTAATTCTTCCCCGGACGCACTGGCAAGATTCATAATGCCCTCTATACCGCCTAACATATCCCCTGTTTTCCAACCCGCCATTGCCATGTATTCCATAGCTTCCCCGGCTTCCGCTGCCGTAAATGCGGTTGTTGCGCCCATTTCCTTAGCCTTTTGGGATAGTTTCGCCATATCCTCCGCACTTGCGTTTGATATGGATTTTACGGTTGACATCTGCTCTTGAAATTCCGCTGCTTTCTTTACCGGTCCGGCGTAAATGGCAGCACCTACCGCCGTAACCGTTCCCACCAAGCCTCCTAACTGTGCCTTTGTCTGTGAAATAGCCTGTTTGTTTGCTGCCTGTTTTTCCGTGATTTCCTGTACTTTCTTTTGTGCCTGTTCTAACCTCTCATACTGCTGCCTTAATTCGTTTGTATCCCGTCCTAAGTTGTCAGTATTTACCCCGGCTTCACGGAGAGTATTGCTCAATTCCCCTAGCCGTTCCTCTTCCCTTGCCGTTGCGTCCTGTGCTTTTTGCAACGCCCTTTCATTTGCCTGTAGCTGTCTTGTAAGTTCCGGCGTTGCCTGTCCTGCCTCCTCAATTTCCCTTGTCAGCCGTTCATGCTCTGCCTGTAACTCGCTTACCCTCTGTCTGCTTTTTTCTACGGCGGTCTGCTGCTTCTGATAAGCTGATACGTCCTTTAATTTCTGGTCCGCACTTCTTAAATCATTTTGCAGTAATTTCATGGTCTGCGACGCATTTTTAAAGGATTGGGAAAAGTTCGGCCCAAGTCGTGCGGTTAGCTGAAAAAGTAACTCAAACTGTTTAGCCGTTGCCATTTCCCGCTCCTTTCTGCTCTTCGATTACCAAGTTGTATGTCTTAATCCAAGAATCCAACCCCCTAATCGTCTGCTTTAGCCAAAACTCTATGCTTGTATGAGTTTCCCTTGACAGCAATATGCAGTTTCGCTTAAACCATTTTATAGGGTTTTCTCGCCGTACCCCGTTGACACTAAAAAACTTTGTGCCTTATTCTTGACTTTCCCAAACTCACGGATTGGAAGATGTAAAATAACATCACTTCCTACCCCTGCTGCCTTTGCTGCCAACCTGTACAGGAATGAGGTTGAAATTTCCGGGGATAATGCAAATTCGCCTACCGCCGTCATTTCCGTTTCAATGTCTACCAAATCCTCCCCTATAAGGTTTTCAAAATCAAACACGAATTTTTTATAGGTCTTATCCTCGTATGTGTAAGGTCTTGCAAGGTTCATCACATACGCACCCTCCGGCACTTTTTCTTTTGTGTCCGAATCGGTCACAACCGCCGTTTCTGCCTTTGTTTCCTCTGTAGCTGCTTCCTGTCTGTTTTCTTTCTTAATATCTTCCATTGCCTTAGCCTCCTATTTTTTGCAAAGAAAAAACACGGTTTCCCGTGCCTGTTTATTTTCCAAGTGCTTTTCTTACATCTGCCAACCAGTCTTTCCCATTTACAAAATAAATGTAATTTAACGGGTCAATCTCTAACATTTTCTTGCCGTCTATGTATGTGGCAAAATATGTTGTTGCGTATTCCCCGCTTACCTCCGCTGCACTTGCCGTGGCAACTTTTCCGGGGTTCAGCTTCTTAGGCGTGAGGGTCAGCAAATGTTTTACACGCCCAACCTCTGTAACGCCCTTTGTTGTGTTTTTGTTCTGCTGTGCCACCCTTAAATCAATCTTGTGTTCCCGTGGCTCATGCAGTTTGATAGCGTTCTTTGTAACCGTCCTGAAATTAAGTGTTGTTGTCATTGCTTCGATAGCGCCTAATATAACGGCTTCTACCTTGCCACCCATTCCGGCCCCGCTGATTTCTTCGGTCAAATTCGATATTTCCGGCAATGTAACTTCTGACATGCCGTAATACTCCGTTGCGTCCTCATAAACCGCAAATCCTATTACTGTTTCATCAACTTTTGCCATTTTCCTACCTCCTATGCTGCAAATAGAGTTTCAAGATAACTTACGTCATACTCTAAGACAAAATCAAGTTCCTTTGCCGGACTAGGCGGGGTAAGGTATATATGAAAATGTGCAATGCCTGCCATTAAATCCGTTTCCGGGTTTTCCTCTTCCAAAAACTCAATTCGTCCACCTAAAATTACTTCATCTGCTGTCAGTCCGTTAAGCCAAATATTAAGGCTCTGTACAACCGATTCTACCAAGCGTGGTTTTAATCCCCTGTCAACCTTGCTCCACATTGACAGGATAACCGAATTTCCAACCCACGAAAACATACGGTTCACGCAATAGAAATAGTCTGTAACGTCCGTATTTGACGGATAACAGGCTGTTTCATTCCCCCACGATACAAACCCACCGATAAAGTTTAACCCTGTGATAATCCCCTGTGAGTTAAGATAGTTCGCTTTCGTGAGGTCAAGTAGTACCTCCGTTCCGTCTGCTAATACCATGCCGTCAATCTGCAACACTTTATTGCTTGCTGATTCACACGGCGTTTCCTTTCCCATGTCCTCGTCTGCGTCCGTCTTTGCCATAAGTCCGGCTAACTGCGTGGAATAGTGGAATACCCTGCCCCCTAATGTCAGCATGGGCCATACTAACAGTTCGGACGGCTGCACGATATTCTTTTTGTTTTTCCATTCCACCGCTTCCGTATATGTCGTTGCTTCTGTCGTGTCAACATCAATAATCGCCACGCCCTTAAAAAGTCCGTTGATACTTTCCGCTTTCGCTGCCATGATTGCAGCAACCTCGCTATCGTGCGAAAAGTTCGGTGCAAGGAAAACGGTTGGTATAACCCGGAATTTCGGGAAAATAAAATCAACCAATTCAAAACCGCTTGATTTCTTTGTGTTAATATCGTATCCCCCGATAATGTCCTTTTTTGTTACTTTTGACGGGTCAACCGCATTGTACTTAATGTTAAGCGTTGCATTATCGGACGCAATCGCCCCGCCCTCGATACGCTCCAGTCTTAACACTTCATCAGTATACAGCAATTCATAGTCAACGCCCCTTTTGTATTCATCTGTAAGCGTATCCTCCGCACTGTACCCTTTTACTACTACCTTATCTGCCAATGCTTCTAACGGCAAATCCAAAACGCCCCCGGATAATCTCATGTCCGCTGCGTCCGTTTCCTCTGTCAAATGCTTTGCCGGGTCTAACACATTGATAATTACAATCGGCCCATTCTGATACAGTTTGAAACTTGTATAGATTTCCTCGCAAATATCATACTTTTTCCAATCGTCACTATATCCCATAGCTTCCACGGCTTCCGCATATGAGGATACATATACAGGCTCGTTTACTTTGCCGTTTACCATGTGCGCCGGGGCCGTTCCTACAATAAGGTGTATGCAACTGTCTGCGGTTACTGGCGTTGAAATGCTCGTACCCCGCTTACTTGCTCTTGCTCCATGAAAATAAGCCATTTTTTAAACCTCCTTTGCCTTTCTTGACAGGCTTAAAACGTCATTGTAATACTTGTTTATCAATGTCCCCGCCTGTTTTACCTTTGCCCTGTTAGTCGCAAGGCTTTCTGTCGGCACGATAAGCATTTTTACCTGTGGTATTTCCGCTATTACGTCTTTCAGATATTCCTCCACGCTTTCCCTTGTGCCTTTGACAATCGTATTTTCGATTAGTCCTTTGGTTGTCGGTCCGATATAAATAAATGTTTCCTCTCCGGCGTTCCCTGCCCCCTCTGTGGCTTCCGTATTTGCCGTTTCCTGCCGTTTTTCCTCTTTAGGTGCAGAATTTACCGCCTGTTCCTTTTTAACGCTGTTTTCGGCTTCTGTGGTGCTTTCTGCTGCCGTCTGTGCGCCTGTAACTTTCTTTGCTGCCATATTGCCATGCCTCCTTATGTTAAATATTTCCTTACATCTCTTTCCACCTGCTGCATTTCCCAAACCGTCATTATCTCGCCTATCTGATACACTTCCAAATCATCATCATAAACGATAAATTCTATAGGTTTCTGACAGGAAAAACGGCTATCTACTACAACGTCCTCCAGTAACTTAGTCTTAATCCTTGTTAGCAAGTTTAGGCATTGTATGTAATTTTCCTGTTTATCCTCGGAAAATGTCACGCAAATAATACGCACCCTGCATATACTCTCTTCGTTATCATCTTTTCCAGTCAATAACTTTAAAAGTATGTAGGGTGCTGCTTTCTTTTCTGATTCCTTGTCTGGCAGATTGCCAACAAATACCGCCGGAGGGCGTTCTGCTGCCTGTGTGCCGTTTTTAGGCACTCTTGTAAGCAACCGCATATCCTTTGTTATTTCCTCGCAATATGCTTTTAAGGCTTCCAATAGGTCTAATGGTGTCATTATCAGCCTCCGTTTTTACTTAACAACCTTTCTATTTCGTGTTCTATTCGCTGATTGATAACCTCGTTTACCCGTTCTTCCACGTTCTGCATAACCTTTTCATTGCCTACCATTTGCGGTACTGCCGGGGATAACAGTTCTTTCAGCTTTTCTTTTCCTGTTGCCGGGGATACCGTGCCTTTCTGACGCTCCATAATGCCTATATGCCCCGATTTCATTTGTGCCACGAATACATTTTTCTGCCTGTTGAATTTTACAAGGCTGCTTGCCTTTAATACTGCTGCACTCGGCGTTGTCCTTTTCTTTGGCGTACTGGGGGAAACTTTGAATTTCATAAGCGGTATCACACCGCCCGAATATTCAATACTCCCTATGATTCCGTCCCCGTTTTTAGTTACACTGTTGTACCTCATGTAACCACGGCTGTTAAAATCCCCCGCCGATATATGATAAGTCTGCCTTACCATTTTTCCCGCTGCTGTTTTCCCCGCCACTAACCCCCTTGCAAGTGCGGGCTTCAATACTTTTTCGTCTGCTTTTTCCACCCCTGCAAGTATCGTGTGTATCCGGTCTATGGTCTGTTCTGATACCTCTATCATTCGTCATACCTCTCCAATCCTATAATCAGTTCGTTGTACTCATTCCGTACATCAGTTATCATAAAGAGGTTGCCGTCAATCCAAAACCTCATACCGCTTGCGGGTTCTTTGCCCATGTCACTTAGCCTTACCCGGACAACAATATATTTCCCATAGAATCCCTCCGCATTATCTCCCGAAACAAGGTTCTGACGTTCCTTTGTTTCTTCGGAGTCAAGTATGACAGGTATTTTTTTGTCTATGCCGTCACACTCAACCCTTTTAAGCTGTGCAAATTCTTCTAAGTTGTAAAATGTGCTGTCTAAGTCCTTATCAAGCATTTCTTTAAAATTCTTCATAGACTGCTTACCTTAGCATACAGTGGCAATAAACCAAGAATCAACCTCATGCGGTACAGGGATAGGGGCGGAGGATAACTGCAAGAAACGTCTTGCCGGGCGTCTTTCTACCCACTGTTCGGGTATCCTTGACCCCTCGACAACCGCAATCGTCTTTCCTGCTTCGTCCACGATTCCGACCGCCCCATAGTACATGGAATAATTTGCTTCCGTGGATAACAAGGCAACGATATTATCCGGCAACAACGGCTTATCTTCTGGCTTCTCTGCGTTCGTCCAGTTATCAAGATACCACTCGTTATAGGTGTAAATATCCATTCCTATTTCGTGGATAGTTCCAATGTATGTAGCACCGTTAGGGAGTTCTTTCGGCGCGATAACCGCAACTTCAAACCGCCTTACGTCAAGCATTTTCTGCACCTCTTCATCAGACAGGAAAGCCTCCAGTGCGTCCGACCCCATAAGGCAGATATTACAGTTTACAAAACCTTTTTTCTGCACCTGTTTACGCCACGCCTTTAACTGTGCAATCTTACCGCCTTTCTTTGTTTTCCAACTGTCGGCGGTTTTCAGCGTTTCCTTGTTTGTAAACTGAAAATCAATTTCCTCCTGTATCGCTTTCCCGTTCTTATCAAGAATTAGGATTTTTCCCCTAAACAATGACTGGCAGCACATCCATTCTTCCCGGCGTGTAATCATTTCGTCCAGTTCCGTAAAGTCACGCTGCATTTTCTCAACTGCCCTTTGGTTCGGGGATTTCCCATTATACAGGCTTTCCCCCGGTGTACGCTTTAAAATATCATCTATTGTTGTAATTTTGTTTGGTGCTACAAGTGGCGGTTCGTATGTATTTGTCTGAAAACCCTCGTTGTCGATTGTCGCACCGCCTTTTTTCTTGTGTACAAAAGGTGCTAACGCCCTGTTTCCTTTCTTAAAATCCACGTCTATTTTCTGCGTGTCAAAAGTTTCCCTGTTACGGAAAAAAGTATCCCGTACAAATGTATGCACTTTCGGCATACGCTCTACTAACTTGCCCATTGTTCTAGGGTCATAAATGCTGATAGCCATGATTTAACCTCTCCTTTTCTGTTATTATTCTGTTTCGCTGCCCTGTTCGCCCTTGCTTGCTGTCGTTGCTACTGCATTTTCTGTATCCACTAAGAAAATGCCCAACTTTCTAAACGGTGCTTTAAAATCCGCTGCGGTTGTTCCTGTCGGCACTTCCAACGCTTCCCCGAAAAACTGCCCCGTCAGATAGATAACTACCTCTTCCCCGGCTTCCGCTGATTCTGCTGCAAGTCCGTATACATTTGCTACGGTATCAGCGGTTACGGCTGATAATTTTCCGTCCGTTCCAAGTGTCACGGGCATAAGTTCTAAAACCGTGTTATTGTCTGCAACTGTGCCCGAATCGGTCACAACGGGATAATCCCCGGCATGAATCATTTTCGGGGTGTAGCTTCCTAACAACTCTTTTCCTGCTGCCATGTTTCCTTACCTCCTTATTTCACCTTTGGATATAATTCATCAATGATATTTCCGAACGGGTCATCTTCCCCCGCCCCGCCTTTGTTCGATACGGGCGGTACATCATCAACGCCGGAGTCTTTCAAATCCGCTTCACGGTCATTTAAAAATTTGCTGCCCGCCTTTTTCTGTGCTGCCACCATCTGCATAGCAAACGCCTCCGCACTTACAGGATTTTCATACTTTGCCTTGTCTGCCAAATCCTCATAACCCGGCAAAGTAATTTCATCAATCGCCTTTATCCTTGCCCTCTCTGCGTCTACTGCTGCCGTGTGGTCTGTTTCCCCTGTCTTTGCCGTTGCCATAATCTCATTTTTGTAAGCGTCAGCAACTTCCGGGTGCTTAGTCTTAAACTCTTCCAATGTCATTGTTTCGTCCTCCTTATCGTTTTTTACATTGGGTTTATTATTATGGCTATTGGCATAGCCTAATAATCCTTTTGGCACTGTATGGAATGTCTTTAAATTGATTGGTACAGAATTTACAATAATCTTTTCTGCGTCCTCAACTTCCGTTTCAACCTCTGTAAGCATGACTGCAGTACAAAATCCGGCTTCCACGGCTTCCTCCCCTGTGTACCATGTTTCATCTGTCATAAGGCTTTTTATTTCGTCCTCTGACTTGTCCGTTACGGTCATGTAGCAATTAACAATAGACTGCTTGATTGTTTCCAATTCGTCCGCAATCTTCTTTAATTCATCTGCCTTGTAATATCCCAAAATCCCCGCTGCCGGGTCATGTATCATAAAGATACCGCCTACCGATATTTCGATAGAATCCCCTGCCATTGCTATAATTGTGGCAGCACTTGCACACCAACCGTCTATTTTCACGGCTATATTTGCCTTGTGTTCTTTCAGCCTTGTATATATCGCTACCGCTGCGAACACATCTCCACCGCCCGAATTGATACGCACGGTTATTTGTTCAACCTCGCCCATTGCTTTAAGGTCTTTGTTAAACTCTTTCGGGGTTATATCGTCCTCATACCATGAATACTCCGATATTTCCCCATACAACAAAAGTTCTGCCGTGTTTTCCTCTTCGTTTGCCATGAAATTCCAAAACCTGTTTACCTCGTTTTTATTCCTCGGTTTTTTCCTCTTCTCCCCTGTCCTGTCCGTCAGCTTCCTTGTCGGGGTCTGTGTCTGATTCCTTACCTCCAGTATCCCCGGCATTAAATTCTTTCTTTGCACTTCCTGTTACCTCCTTTAGCAGTTTTTCCTCTCGTTTCCGCTGTTTCACATTCTTGTAAAAGTCTGTGCCTGTAAGTTCCGTTGCTTCTTTTTCCCTTGTTGAATAACCACCCTGTACCCTTAATTCTGCTGCTTCAACCTCTTTTACCGGGTCAAGCTGCCCTGCACTCGGTCCATTCCATTCAGCGGAGCAATATGCGTCTTTGATAATCGGGTCATTGAAAAAACCGGGTGCCTGTATCCTGCCTTTTGCCACCGCTTCACATAGCCACTCCTCATAAATCGGTTGGCAAAAATCAGCTATAAACCATTCCCGGTACATCTTAATGACTTTGAAAAACTCCAAAATAGCGGCCCTTGACGCTGAATAATTGTTTGTAAACGCCATGATAAGTATTTCGTATGGAATTTCTAACGCTGCGCCTATCTGCTTTATAACCGCCATAACAAAAGGGTCAAAATTGGCGTTGGGTCTGCCGGGGGTTGTCATGTTTGCTTTTTCCCCCTCGCCCAAATCAAAAACCGCCCCCGGTGCAAGCTCTATACTGTTTTCGTCCTCTGCGTCAACTTGCATTTCTTCCGGCGCGACTTCCCCAAAAGCCATATCATCACTTGCACTTTGTTTCTCAATAAAAACTGTTACAAGTCCGCTTACCACTGCTGCCACAACTTCCGCTTCCGTATACCGCCCCAACTGCTTTATCGTTTCAATTACAGGGGATAAAAAAGGAACGCCCCGGACTTGACCGATACGCTCCCGATTCATAATGTGCAATATGTTCTTTCTTCCTGTCCTGCCTCCGTATGCTTCCACCCTTGCCCATTCTCTAGGCTTCCTGTCCGTAAATGACAGGGGGTGGAATTTTGAAATATGATACGCCACCACTTCCCCGGCTTCGCTTTTTTCCACGCCCTCACAAAATAAAGGGTTTACCGTTTCTTTGTCCGGGGTGCTTACCCTGTCAGCTTCGATAAGTTCAACCCTTAAATCGTATATGCTGCCTTTCCGCTTCGTGGTTTTCATCAATGCGAACGAATCCCCACTAAGCAAGGCATTAAGCAAAGACAACTGCTGCAACTGATAAAAATTATCCAGTCTTTCCAAGTCGCAATTTGTAGAGTTCGCCCAATGTGCAAACTCCCTTTCTATTGTTTCCTCTAATTTCCTTGCTTCGTCCGGCGTTATGTTCAATATTTCCTCATTGATTGTACTTTTCAGCCGTAACCCTGTACCTACCGTGTTTGTCCTAAGCCGTTTTATTGCCCCTGTAGCAATGTTTGACCCTCCATAGTACAAATCCCTTGACCGTTGGCGTAAAGCGTCTATATTGTCCTCTATATCTTCCCTGTGGCTACCGCCCCCATGCGTCCAACCTATAACCGATTTCTTGACCGAATTTGCCCCATAGTTGCCGTATCCGCTGTTTACCATGCTTAGCCTTTTCCTTGCAACTTCCCTTTTCAATGCCTTTTCCGGGGAAACTGCCATTATTACCCTGTCTATCGGATTCAAACCGCCCTAACCTCCTTTCCGACTGCATAAAAATAGCACCCTCGGAAAATACAACGTATTTCCTTTGGTGCTTCTGCTATTTTATATAATAACATAAAAAAGCGGGCAATGGTGGGCAATCTTTCAAAAATTTTATAAATCCCTCGGCACAACCCTGTAAACCCTGTTTCTGCCCTTTCTTTTGGCTATATTCTCTAATGCCTGTACCTTATTGCTCCAATACTCTATCTGCTTGCGTATTTCGCCCAAATTTGCCCTTGTAAACGACTTACCGCCAATCGTATAGGATTGATTGATTGCAACCTCGCTTTCGGCTTCTAGCCACATTTCCAAGTGTTTTTTTGCTGTTTCTAATGTTATTGCTGCCATTATAATATACCTCCGCTTCTGCTTCCCCTGCGTTTTCTTGTCTTTTTCGGGGGTGTCTGTGTTCCTGTTTCTTTCTTTGGCGGTTCTTTGAGGGTCAAGCCTGTCAGTTCTATAGCTGCCTGTGCGTAATTTCTACAGTCTAACGGCTCATTCCTCTTTGTTTCGCCTGTCAGTTCCCATACAAAATACGGTCTGCCTTTTTTATACTTTAGTACCTGTTTTTCCGCTGTCAGTCCTTTGAAATAATCTTCATCATACCCCCTTATGTATCCGTTTTCATCTTTTGGAAAATGACAGTATCCGGGTCCCTCCTCTTCAATCTGCAATCTCTGTAATAACAGGCTCTTCCCTGTATCCACGCCCAACGTAAACAAATACGCCTGTTCTCTGTTGTTTTTTGTCGGCTTCGGTATATACGGTTTTGCAGTACCCTCATTGCCTCCCCTTATTGCGTATACGCCCCTTGCCGTCCGTGCCTTACAGAATTTACATACTTGATTAAAGAAATGCCCCTGTGTATCCATACAGGCCCGCAGTATCCTCATTTCCGTACCGTCTGCCTTTTTAAATTTCTGTAGCAGAAATTCATCTAACCGTTTCCATACTTCCGGCTGTTTCAAATCGCCGTAAATCCGTTTGTAAACGATTCCATAGGATTCATGCCCTACGCCCCAACCTACAACCTCAATTTCAAATCTATCATCTTGCGTATCTATCCCGGCTGTCAGTGCTATTACTTCGTCCGGCACTTCACAACGGTATTTCTCACGCCGTTTTAATAAATCGTCCTTACTTGCCTTTTCGCCGTCCTCTTCCCATGTCTGCCCTAACTCGGTATTTACCCATGATTTCATCAATTCAACATTGCCTTTTTTAACCGCTGCGTCAGCTTCGATAAATCCCTTTACGATTTTATCCCAACCAAAAAAAGTTGACGCTAAAGAATTGAAATGAAAACCCCTTACTTTTCTTTTCGGGTATTTCGCTATATATCTGCCCTCGTTAAAATGGTCTTTCCATTCTACCTCCGAATGGATAACCCCACATTTTGCACAAGCATAAGTAACGCTTTCTACTTCCCCGTCAGCGTCAACCTTGTAAGTAAGGTTGCCCCATTCCAACGGCTGAAGCTCTCCGCAACTCGGACACGGTACGTTCCATTCTTCCATTGTTGAATGTTCGTACTCCATTTCTATACGGCTTGCCCCTTTTATTGTCGGTGTGCTTGTGTCTACTTCTTTGCGATTCCAGTATGTAGTTAAACGCTTTCCGGCTAAAATAAGCGGGTCCCCCTCTGCCCCTGCCGTTGGCGGGTATGCGTCTATTTCATCTGCCAACAATACACGGATTGGACGGCTTCTAAGTTCTGTCGGGGAGTTTGCCCCTGTCATTGTGATACGACCGCCCGGAAAAGACTTTTTAAAAATCGTGTTTCCGCTTGTCCGGCTCTTCTCATTGATTTTATCTTTTAATGCCGGGGTATCCCTTACCATTGGCATTAGCCTATCTTTGCTTAGGGTTTCCGCAAGGCTCAATGTCGGCTGCATACACAACATTGTACAGGGGTCATAGTGCATATAATAACCGATTGTATTTAATAAAAAAGCGTCTGTTTTTCCCATTTGTGCAGCAGACATTACCACGACTTTTTCAACGGATATATCGGTTATAGCGTCCATTATTTCCCGCTGCCACGGTGCTTTATCCGTATGCCAACGCCCTCCCTTGCTTCCCGATTCAGAGGAAAGACGGCGGTATTTATCTGCCCATTGTGATAATGTAAGGTCTGGGGGCGGTTCTAATACCTTGAATATATCTTTGAAAAGGTTAATCGTTTCCCTCTTCATCTTCCTGTATTTCCTCCTTAAAAATTTCCTCAAAATTAGATAACTCTGCCAACGCTTCTTTTATCTTTGTATTGAGGTATAAAAAAATCTTTGCCTTATCCGTCATGGTTGCTAGTTTGTCTGCCTCCTCTGCCGGAATTGCGCTTAGACGGCTCTTAAAATTTATCAGCGTGGCAGACATTATTTTTTTTACATCCTCTGCCTTGTGCAGTTCCCCACGCTTCAACGCCAAATCCAACTCCTCATTAAGACGCTTTGCCTTTGTCAGCTTTGCCCTCTCTTCGTTTAGGTCTACCGCCTCCTCCGTTTCCGGGTTTCGGTCCCTCAAATATCTTATATAGGCGTGGTTGGCTTCTGTCAGCGAATACAATTTTGTTTCGCCTACGGTCTGCAACACCCCCTTGCTTGTCAGCCGTTCAACATTCTTAGGGGTCATATCAAGAAATTTTGCAACCGCATTTTTATCATATAGTTTCAAAAATCCTACCCCCTTAAAAAAATTTCCGGAATTTTGGAAGTCGATTTTTCCCCCGGAGGCTAGGCAAGTTTTGGGGTCACGGCACCCGCAAGCCGTTCAGACGGCTTACAGTACCTTTGACCGCCTGCCCTCATGCCGTGGTGTTCGTCCTCTCTTTGTCACTCTTCCAAGTCCTCATGCTCTTCATTGTCTGTGTATGTATCGTCTATCTCGCCTGTGTCCGGGTCTACGTTGAACACACCGCTTGCCTTTTGCTTCATCAGTGTGTAGCGTCTTTCCTCTAGGCTTATTCTTCTTTGCTCTAACTCATACGACTTGATAGAATCCAGTAGCTTTATTATGCGTCCGTGTATCTTGTTTAGTTCTGCTTCTAGCTTCATTGCCCTTTCAAATGCTGATGATTTAATAGTTGTTTCCATAGCCACATCTAACGGCGGTTTACTGCTACCCTCTGTATTTTCCCCTGTGTATGTGCCGTATGGGTCATTATCCTCCGCCTTTTTCGGTGTACGCATTTCTACAACCCTGTCAACGAATAATTCCCCTGTGTCGTTGCTGTTAAGTTCTGCTATCCGTTTCTTTAGGTCATTTTCCTTTGCTATAAGCGTCTGCAATTCCCTTAGCATATTTTCCGTTGTATCAAGTGTAACCGATTCTATCAGCTTCTTTTCCTCTTCTGTCAGTTCGTCAAAATACACCGTGCTATATGCGCCGTGTGTCTGTGCGTTCTTATTGCGTGGGGGTGCGCCGTGTCCTTTGGCGTTTTGGTTGCCTTTCTGCGCCCCCTGTTTTTTCGGCTTATTTTCAAGTGCTTCTTTCCACTTATCCATACACTTCCATTTTGCTATCTTTGCCGAATCAACGCCCAACACCTCCGCTATTTCGGGGTTTTTTGCCAATCCGTCAGAATCTAAAAATATCTGCTTTGCCTTTTCCCTCTTTTCGTCCTTTTTCCGTGGCATGGTATCCCTCCTTTGTTTGTTTTTCCATTTCCCGGAGTTCCATTACCCCGGAATTACCGCATTTTTGCAGAATTTCAAAAATACAGTGCGAAAAGGCAGCGGGATTTTATCAATAATCCTGCTGCCCTTTCATTCCTTTTCACGTTACTATCATACCATAAAAAATCGGGCAATGGTGGGCAATCTTTACTATAAATTCTCTTTGATAATCTTGCTTCGTGATACAATCCTATTCCTTGCTAATTTTTCGCCCAAGACTTTTAAGGCTTCACATCTTATATTTTTGGCGTGGCGCACACTGTAGCCTATTTCTTCCCCTATCTGGTCCCATTTCTTCCCCTGTAGGTATAATCCGCATATGATTACTTTGTGAAGTGCCGATAATGAGGAAATTTCCTTGAAAATCTGTGTCCTAAGTTTCTTTAATTCCTCAATCCGGCTTTTTAAGGCTTCTACACGTTCCCTTGTGTCCGTTTCTGCCAATTTCATAGCAAGCAAAGCCGTACTATCGCCTAATTTGTTGCCGTGTGGCATACCGTCATATTCAACCGCCCCTAACGGATTATATCCGGCTTCGTACTGCTCTAGCCACTCGCCCGCTACTTTAATATCCAAGTCAATCCACTTGTAAAACTTTAATATTGCTTCCACTTCCGAATTTTTCATAGTATGCAATCCTCCTATTATGGCGGTCTGTATTTTTCCTGCCATTTGATATTTGCTTTTGCCTGTTTTGGCGTTATCTGTTTAATACTGCTGCCGTGCCGGGTCCCCCTGTGCCTACAGGGTTCGCAAATATCTTGTGATACCTCTGTGAACGCTTGCCCCAACGCCTGTAAAACGTCCTGCAAGCTATCCACTAACATATCAAAGGATTGCAATAGCTGATTCAATGAATCGCACGTTGTTTTTATATCCATTCCAGTACAGGCAGACAGGGCAGCTATAACCGCCCTTGTACTATCTGCTGCCACCTGCCCACCTACAAATAAAATACCCTCCTTATACTCAAACTGGCCCATAATGCACCGCCTAACCCTGTAAATACTTCTGATATTCTGCCGTTTTTCTCATAACCCATACAGATAAGGCGTTTGTTATCCTGTTTTCCCATTCAGCCGGACACAACGGCTTTCCTTTGTTCGCTTCCAGTTCGGACGCTATAACCGCCCTAACCTCTTTTCCGATAAGCGTATATTGTGCCATTCCGTATTTTTCTTTTATCCACTTTGTAAAGTCTAATCCCTTTTCCTGTGGTTCGGGTACACATTCCGGGTAATCGCTCATATCCTGCTGCCCCGGTAAAGGTTCGTTTTCCTCTTCCTGTGCTTCGGGTTCTGCTTCCTGTGGTGCATCCACCTCCCCGGCTGCTTCCTCTTCGATTTCTTCTCCTGTTTCCTCTTCCTGTACCTCTTCCGGGGTATCGTCATAGGATAATTGGTTATTTTCAATCATCAATACCACGATTTCCGCAAGGTCTGAATAGTCAATCAAGAAATTTCCCCATTTTTCAGTATCTATAATTGTGATTCCGTCCGCTTGAAAACGATATATGTATTTACCGCCGTCAAACTTTTTCCCTTGAAAAGACTTGCTGAAATATTTTCTTAGCGTCCTTTCGACTGCTGCCACATTTTCCTTTACCTTGAATACTGCCCGGTTTACTTCCCCCTTGATAGCGTCTTTTATTGCTTCCTGTGCCTTTTCTGCCTGTTCGTCCGTGATTTCTTCCTTTTCTTCCGGCTTTACATCTTTTATATGCAACTCGCCCTTTTCTTCGTACTGTTCATAGGCTTTTTTCTGCCCCTCTTCGTCAAGCCTACTAAGTTCGTGGGCGGTTGAAATATTGATATTGCCTTTTTCAAGTTCCCCTTTAAATTCCTGTGACAGATTATTACTTATCGCCTCCATGCGTCCGACCTGTGTAGTGGACGTATTAAGCATTTGTGCCACGATTTCACGGATACGCCCGATTCTTTCCCGTTCTTCCTTTGGCTTATCCTTGTTTTCTTCCTGTAAAGCCTTTTTGTACTCTGTCAGCACTTCTTTTAATTCCTCTGCCTGTTTTACCTTTTCCCAATCTGTAAGCTGCCTTGCCGTTGCATTGGTAAAGATAAGGCTTAAACGGTCCCTTATTTCGTCTGATTCTTTCTTGATACGGCACGGTACTTTCCTGTATTCTTCCTTGCCCTCTTCTACCAACTTTAAAGCTGCCAACCGTCTACGGTGTCCGGCTATTACCTCATACTTTCCATGTGCTTCCGGCTTAACGACTAAATTCTGTTCGATACACCCGGATAACTCAATAGCTGCTGCCAATTCGTCAATATTTTCTGTGGAATAGAAATTATCCTTACTCGGCATTAAGTCCTCCACATCAAGCATAACCACGCTAAAGGCGTTTTCCTCTTCCTGTGCCGGTCCCTCTGCCTGTACTGCTGCCCCTTTTGATTTTGTATTAAGCAAACTGTTAAGGTCAAACCCTTTCTTTTTATCTGCCATTACGCATTACCTCACTTTCCTTTGTTTTCGTGTCCGAATCGGTCACATTTCGCCATTTCGCCCTAAGTTCCTTTTTCTGCTCTTCTGATAACTGCAACAAATCTTTCATTACCTTTTCTGTGATTTCGTCTGCTACCATTTTTGTAACAATGTCTGTATGTGCGTCCGTTTCCCCCTGCCGTTCCTTTTCCCTCTCTAACTGATATTCCAAATCTCTAATCTGATTTTCTAAATCCCATATCTTGCCTTGCATACGCATATTGTTTTCTGTCAGTTCCTTATACTGCTCCAACGGAATTTCCGTTGTCGGTCCCTTTACCTTAAATTCGATAAATGCCTTGTATTCGTCTAAAGGTATTTCCACCGTTGGAAATGCTTTTATTGGCTGATTCCAACCGCCTAATACTACTGTTTCCCCTGTTTTCAGCGTTTCCGCATTATCATTATTTTTCAATTCCCGCTGCCTCCATTTCCTTTTCAATCTGTTTTATCTCTTGCATTGTCTTTTTCCGTCTTGATATGTACCCCTCGCACTCTTCTGTATCTTTCAGCAATGCAAACTTGCAAGGCCCTGTATAAGCCATTCCCTTAGATATATGCTTGCTACAATCCCCATTGCAACAATGACTCCTGCAGTATGTTGGGGCGTTGGTTGTGTCAATCATAATAATAGGTCTATTTCTCATGCTGCACCTCCTCATAATCCGGCAAAACAATGTATACAATGATTGCTTCCGTCCAGTTTAAAGTATCAATTTTTTCTTTCATAAGCGGTAACGCCTGTTCGTCCGGCAATTCTTCATCTATGCCACATTCCGCATAATCAAAATACTTTTCAAAAATATCTGCCGTGTCGGGTCTGCCCTGTTCGTAAAAGATTACGCCGTAATCCTCATGCACTATATACTTGTCAATCTCACACCTGCCCCACTCGCCCAACCAAAAACCGCCATCATCTGCCACAACATCACTATCTACCATTGCCACAATCGGCAAATCCGGGTGTTTCTCTATCAGCTTGAAAAGTTCTTTGAGGTTGTCCGTCTGTTTCTGCATAACCGCTTTCAATACAACATCTTTCATTACCTGTACTCCTTTCCTGTTTCCTTGTCCTTTAATACGATACGCCCCACCAATTCAAACCCCGCAAGGCTTATAATCTGCTTTAGCATTGTGATAAGGCTTGTTACCGCTTCATTGCGTTTCCTTTCCTCTTTGGCAACCGCTCCCACGGCTTCCCCTGCCGTTGGGTCACGGTATCCCTCGTTATTCCTGTATGCCATACTATCCCTCCAAGTATTCTTTTACGAATGTTTTATAATCCCTAGCGGCCCCGGAACGTGGGGAATATTCCATAAGGCTTTCATTTGTAAAAGTTACTTCGTCCGCCTTTTCCGTCCGTCTGATATGTGTTTTGAATACCGGGTAACGCTGATTCTGCAACCACGCCTCCCCCTGTCTGCATACATCACGGTTATAATACATAGTCACAAGGCAACCCCTAAATTTCAATTTCGGGTTTAATGCCTTTGCGTTGTTTATCTGCTCTTCCAGTTCGTCCATGCCGTCAAAGGCGTAACCGTCAATTTTAATCGGTATAATAACTTCATCTGCTGCCACAAGTGCATTTATGACAGATACGTTAATATCCGGCGGGCAATCAATAATACAATAGTCAAAGATTTCTTTTACCTTTTCCAGTTCCTTAGAAATGATTGTTGCCTGTTCTCTTTCTTCGTCCTTGATTACTGCAAGGTTTGCTGTCAGTAAGTGCATATTCGCCGGAATAACCGCCATATTAGGCATTTTCTCAACCACCTGTACCACACCGCCTATTTCTTCCTGTCCTGTCAGCATATCCGCAAGGCTAGGATTTTCATAACTCCACACCCCGCAAGCCTTTGAAAGATTGCCCTGTTTGTCGTTATCAATAAGCAGCACCTTTTTGTCATACTCTTTAGCCAATATGTACGCCATGTTTACCGCCGTTGTTGTTTTGGCGCAACCGCCTTTCATGTTGATAATTGCAATAGTTTTCATTCGCCTGTACCTCCTGTTAATATTTTTTCAGCTTCCTTAAAATCATGCTTCTTTAATGCCCTAAGCAGTTTCGCCCATATCGCCCCGGCTTGTCTGCCTAACTCATGCTTCATAAACTCTAAATCCTTGCTGTCAACTATCTTTTCGGGGCGGACCTCTTACCATTTACACCGCCACCCTTTCCCGGCATTTGTGATAGGCGTTGCAATTTTTCACATTAAAAAATTACGAAAAACCTGTTGACCGTCTACACACTCTCTAGCTTGGTGTGCCCGCTGCTATTTTTTCACTCTATCCCTGCTACGGCTATTGGCTTGCCCTCGTCAGAAAACAGGTTGCCGACCTGTCTTGACGGTTGAGGGGTTGCCCCCTCTTCCGTTTCGGCTATTTAACCGCCCTCTTTATCTGAAATATCATGCTTAACGCACAATGTAAAAAGAAGTCTTTTATTTCTTTTTCCTCTGCTTCGTAATCGGTTGCTACTATCAGCGTACAATTTCCCGCACAATTGCTCCATTTAATGTCAAAGTCCATGTAACTAAAACCCTGCAAGCAATCCTTTAATGCTTGACACTCTCTTTCTGCAAAATATCCTAATTCCTCAAATGTATACTCTTTTTTCATTGCTGATTACCTCCGTTTGTTTTATTTCCTTTGATGATTCTATTATATACTTGCATAAGTATATTTACAACCCGGAGTATTTAACAAAAATACTTATGCAAGTATATAGTATTTTTGTGCAGTTTGTATACTTGTGCAAGTATTACTTGATTTCTGTAGGCTCATTCCAAACAACATACCCTGTATTCTCTGTTTCCGTCCTTTCTATCTCTTCATCTTCTATCGTGTGTGCCTTGTCGTTTGCTTCTTCTAAAGAATCCGCTTCTATGACGCACTTTCTAAATAATGCATATTCAACTTCATACCTCGCCATTATGTACCCCCTGTTTCTTCTCTTCCAACTGCTGCCGTCTGCCTTTCAGATATTCCATGTATTCCCCATAGGTCATACCCGGCGGTACAATCTGCCTTTGTATTTCCCTTGCCCTCTGTATGCTTTCCCTTAATACTGCTGCCTTTGATACTTTCTTTTCTTCCCTCTTTGGCGGTTCTTCCGGCTTGATCCCTAACCGCCGTGCTTTCCTGTTCGGCTTGTACTTGTTATAGGTTATCTTTGTTTCCTGTCTGAATGGTGTTACTTTTCCTTTATTCCTTGCCATATCTGCCCCTTTCCAAGTCCTCTAATATCTCTGTCAGACTTTGTACACATTCTTTTATGTTTCCGTCCGTATCTTCTGTGATTCTCAATACATTATTTATCTGCCTTAGCTTCTGTATCTGTTCGGGGTCAACTGCTGCCTTTTTTAAACAATCCGGGCAGACACAAACGACCTTTAACCCCTCTTTTCCGCATATACTACACTTAACCAAACAACCCACCCTTTCTATCAGGCTTTACCGTTTCCCACTCTTTGGCTGTCATTGTGTCGGATTCCGGGTTATATATCAGCTTCATAAACCCTTTGCACCCTATACAAGTACCGTGACCCGCTTCGTTGTATCCCATTTCATGTAGCATACTTTTACAGGCGTACTGCACCTTACCGCAATAAGGACATATAATTTCATAGCGTTTTCTTTTATCCTCTGCCATATTGTTTAGCCGTCCTTTCTGCCCTCTCTTCCAATGGTCCTATATAATCCCTGCCATACCTTGCCGTATGCTCATATGTGTAAAGTGCTTTTGCCAATCCTTCCATTATCACGATTTGATTTTTTAGTATGCAATCTAATTTCCTATCCCTTTCCCGTTCTTTTCTTTTATTCCATGCGTTCATTGTCTGCCTCCTCTTTCAATGCGTCTAAAATCCCCAAATACACCCTTTCGGTGCAATAGACGCATATACTATTACCTATCGCCCTATAACGTGCTGTGTCGGCTATTTCCGTGCCGTCAGCACCGTATTTTGTCCAGTTATCCGGGTATCCCTGTAGCCGTTCACATTCAACGGGTGTTAATCGGCGTATGATGTATGTAACTTTCTGCACCGCCCTTTTCAGAATGTCTTTTATGCTCTTTGGCTTGCTAGGGATATTCTCCTTTGTCCTGTACTTCTCTGTTACGATTGTTTCCGACCCTCCGCCGTAATCCCCCCCCCTGCTGCCCTCAAAGTGCCGTTTACTTCCGCTTCCCTGTACCCGCCATGCTGATTGAGTTCAAATGTCTTTCTATCCGTCCGCACCACTAAAGGGGTATCCCCTCTTATTGTGCTGTTTTGGTCTGCTGTCAGCGTTCCGCTTATTTCGCTTTCCCTGTATCCGTTATGCTGATATGCTTCATAGAAAACGCTGTGTACGTCTGCCGTTGTAAGTGTCGGGCATGGTCCCCCGACTTTCCCCACGCCTAAACCGTTGCTTGCCTTATTCCTTGTCACTTCATCACGCAAAGGGATAACGTTTTTCTTTTCAATGGCTACTACGTTCCTGTTTGTTGAATTTCCGCAATATGTAGATAATGTGCCTGTGCTTTCTTCGTCTACGATAATGCTTTTTGCATTTATTCCGTATGCCTTGCTTGTTTCCTCATACATTACACAAGGCGTTTGACCGCCACCACGACCCATATTTTGTACAAGTGTCGGGGCCTTATCGGTAAATGTCCTTACAACGCTGTCAGCGTGTGCAAAGTCTAACCCGATTATCCCCCCCTGCTCTGCTATTTTCTGTTCTAACGCTATCCGCAAATTGTCCGGCAATTTCCTGTTTTTGTTCTTTGCTCTTCGGAGTATACCCAAGCACGCTTTCGGACTTAAAGAGTATTTCCCCGGCACGTTGTCCTCCAAAATCTCCGATAAGGTAGATTCTCTTTCTACGTTGGGGTACTCCCCAAAATTGGGCGTCAAGCACTCTCCAAGCTGCGTCAACCTCTCCCCCTCTAACCATTCCTGCGGTTGCCCATTCGCCACTTGTAGGCATTGGAATACTGGTTTTTGTGATTTTTTCAAGCACGGCTCTAAAATCTGCTCCGTTGGCTGATGAAAAAGCACCGGGTACATTCTCCCAAATAATGAAAGTTGGATATTTACCATTTGTTGCTAACCTCATTTCCTCAATAATTCTAATTGCTTCCATGAACAACCCGGAACGGTTGCCCTTTAATCCTTTCCGCTGTCCGGCAATACTCAAATCTTGACACGGACTCCCAAAAGTGATTATATCCACGGGTTGTATTTCATCTCCCTTTAATTCTGTTACGCTTCCAACGTGCATTACTTCCGGGAAACGATACCTTGTTATGTCTATGCAGTTTTGTTCTATTTCAGCGGCCCAAATCGGCTTTATACGCCCTGTAAGGTATGCTGCATAGCAAAACCCGCCGATACCGTCAAATAGGCTTCCTAGTGTCAATTCTTGCAATATTACCGCCCCTTTCCTCTTATTTTTTATCCGCTACTACATACTTTATTTCTTTATAAATTGGTATCCTTATTTCTATCTCTTCTTTTACCTCTTCTTTTATTTCTTTGCTTGTAATTATTGTTATCTCTCTAATGTCGTTTTCTATTTTTATTTCCTGTTCCTGTAAACCTGTCATGTTTCGTATCATTTCTCTTAGTTCATTTTTAGAACGCGTACAAGGTTGTTTTAATTTTTCAATCGTATCTTTTTTTATTTTCTTCGCTGTTTTTCTTCGTGTATTTATTCCGAATAATTTTGCTATTCTTTTTACTCGCTTTTTCTCTTTCGCTCGTTCAATTATTCTTTTTAACCATTTCAGCATATTATTCCTCCCAATCTTCTAATTTCCTTACTCTGTTTCTAAGGTTTTCTATAGTCTGCCTCATATCCTCAATCTGATTAGGCGTTACATCCGCATTTTCAAACATAAACAGGACTTCAACCGCCCTATCCGTGCTTACGCCTTTTTTAAGGCGTGGCTTTTTGGTTTTCGGGTCAATCTCTGTCAGCCTGTGGCTCTTGACTTTCTTTTTCTTCGGTTCTTCCTTTGGCATTGCCTTTTTCATCATGTTTAGATACGGTATCCCTGCCCCGACTAATCCGTTTATGTTCATAAAAAGCACCCCATTAGCTTATACCCTCTGTTGCTTGCCCAACAAAATTCAAACTTTGCCCCCTTGCTTTCTTTCCAATCGGGCAGCAGATATATAGAATCGCACATATCCAGTAGGCAAAGGCTTATCATCATGTATTCTTCGTGTGTCGTACTTTCCGGCATTGTCTGTAAGATTACTGCCGGATTGATTACCTCGCACCCTTTGTACTGCTGCCTAATTTTCTTTTCCGCTTCCTTAAACTTTTCTATGTATCCGCTATCGCCTGTTATCTTTCCGCTAATGTATATTTTCATAGAATGTTGCCCCCTCTATGTTGTCTAATATCCTATCAGACTTGCCTATATTTGCTGTTTTCCTGTATATAATTTCCTTTATCAGCTTATCAAGAAAATGTACCGCACCGTCAAACCTTACCTTGTATTTCCCTATATCCTCTGCCTTTAGGTACTGTCTGCCGTACATTTCTTTCATATCCCGCCATACATTCCACGGTATAAAGAAAAAATCATCTTTAATATTGACGCATACCCCGCACAATGCCCCTAATCGGTTGTGTTTTTCCAATACGTCCATTTGCGTATCTGTCAGCACATTCCTATTTATCCTGTCTTTACTTGTTCTTTTCGCTTCAAATACGATTGACCGCCCACCGTGTAAGGTCCCTTGAAAATCGGGTTGTGCCGGGGTGCTAAAACGTCCTGTAAATATTCCGTTTTGACTTTTCTTTGATACTCGGAACGGTTCGGGCGTTTTATCTATTGCTGCTATGCCGTGCTGCTGATACATTCTACACCCGGCTAAAATTTCCCTTTCAAAGTGCTGCCCCTGTGCGTTGTTCTGCCTGTTTTTATACTGCTGCCTTAGCTTCTCTTCGTCTATTGGCGTTTCCCTTTCCGTCTGCCATGCCCTTAACTCTCTTTCTGTGTCCGAATCGGTCACAAATCTGTTATTTCTCATTCTTTACCGCCTCCCATTCCACTAACTGTAGTACCTTAGTTTCGTTAATCTCATACATGAAATTTACTTGCTGCCTTTTGCACGAATGTACCGCCAAAATATCCGTTATTGTTACCTCTGCGGACCTTGCCGTAACCGGCCCGCCAACTATTCCGATAGCGCCATGAAATGTTATATTGACTTTATCCCCTATCTCATAAGGGGAATGTGCTATAAATGCCGACTGCTGCATATCAGCAACCCCTCCTTTCCGTTATCTCATGGATTTTCAATGTATAGTATTCTTTCCCCGGCTCTGCTCCCCACTCTTCCCGCCCTGTCTTTATATCCAGTGTGCATAGTGCGATAAATTCCGGTCTACTGCTGCCGTATCCGTTCCTAAATCTGATTTCCCTTTTATCGCCCCCACTGGGTATATTAGAATACGGGTACATCTCAAATATTTTCTTGAAACGGCTTGTATAATACGGCTTTATCTCTCTGTATTCCTCTTTCTTTTCCCCGGACAGAATCATATAAAACCATTTACCCATTGTTGGAAGTGTCAGCATTGTTTGCCCTCCCCTCTATCATCTTTTTGTAGCAGTACAGGGTTGCTTTTACGTCCTCTAAAGAATCATGTGCCTTAAATTTGTATCCGTAATATTCTGCACATTTTGTAAGGCTCTGCCATTTATAAGAATCGTGTAAGCTGTCGTATTCGCCGTATATCCTTGCAAACATTATCATAGGGTCAACCCATTTTCCGGGGTCTATGTAAATTCCATAAGCCTTTAAAAAGCTGTTTTCAAAATCCACATTGTAAGCTATAACTTCATCTGCTGCCGTCAATATCTCCTTTACCTTTTCCCTACATAGCAAAAACGGCGGTTTACTTATAACCATTTGTGGCGCAATTCCGTTTATCTTCTGTGCCGTATCCCATGTTTTGTGCCTAAGCGGTTTACAATATGTGTTGAAAAGCGTATTGTAATTTTCATCAATGATAGATACCTGCAGTACTTCATCAATCCCCGCCTTTAATCCTGTTGTTTCAAAATCAATTACCGCTATCATGCCTGTACTTCTCCTTTCCTCATTCTCTGTTTTATCCTGTCTTTAATGCTTGTCAGCTTTTTCTCTGTTTCTAGCCGTTCCTCTGCCAGTCCGCAATAATACGGGTCAATCTCAAACCCTATAAAGTCGTGTCCTGTCCTGTGTGCTGCTATCAGACAACTACCGCTTCCGGCGTGTGTGTCTATAATCTTATCCCCTATGTTGGCGTAACGTCTGATAATCATTTCATACAGTCTTGCGGGTTTTTGGTTCGGGTGTATGCGTATTTCTTTGTTTTTCATATCCCCTTGTAACATACCATTCCAACGAAAAGAAAATTTCCTTACCGCCGTGTCAAAACTGGTCCATGCTAATTCACAATCTGCAAAATCTGTATACTCATTCTGCTTATCCCATACAATCCAACAACTGCTATCTATCGGTATCCGGCTTATAAAATGGTTCGCACCGAATATAATTTGATTCTTGCTTATTCTAAACAGTTCTTCAAAGTATGCCGGCCCCGGTGCTTCCTTGTCTTTCCCCTCATACGGTTTATAGTCCTGTGGGATTGCTAAACCGCCCCTGTATTTGTTTTTCTGCCCGGCTTCCCCGATTCCATACGGCACATCTACTATTGCCAATTCAAAAAACTTGTCGGGAAACTGTTTCATGCCTACCATGCAATCCACATTATGAATTTTGTTTAATTCGTACAATCTGTATCACGCTCCAATCTCTGCCTTATCCACGGTCTTTTATCTAAATACTCTTTCCACGTTTCTTTCCTGTACAGATTGCCGTATATGTAACGGTTGGTAAATTCAAGCTGTGCTTTGTTCGGTCTGATTCCTAAACCCTCGTTTCTTTCTGCCTGTGCGTAAAGGTGTATACCCTTATGACGTTTCAACCTCTGTACCCTGTAGTCCGCTTCGTCTAGGTCTTTCCGCACCAACACATATATAAATAACCTGTACGGCTTTATACCTCTGCTGCCTAACAGTTTCGCTACCCTGTCAATGCTTTCTATCTGCCCTATCGTGTCGTATGAAAACCGAATCCACTTTATCCAGTCCAACCCCGCCAATATGTCCGCTACCTCTTCTGTAACTAATCTTGCGTCCATGCCTTGATTAAGGTCTATCTTCCACCCTTTGCCTATCATGTCCTTTAGCTGCTCTATGCCGTATCTGCAAGCCAATATGTTATTATCCATAAGTATTAAATTAGGCGTATCGAATCTAACTAGCTGCGTCCATTTCCTGTACGGCTTTATGTTTCCCTCTTTCTGTGGCACATAGCACCACGGGCATTTTCTAGGGCAACCCCTTGTAATGTACCCTATTGCATAATCACAATCGGGATATATGGAATAATCCGGGTATATATCATCTATCTCCTGTGGCAGCTTGCTTTCTATGTCGTACCCTGTACCGCCCTTTATGGTATCCGGCGGTAAATCCTTGTTTTCTTCTGTAAAGTCAAATATCTTTGAGGAATAAACACGGTCATAGGTCTTTACAGGGTCCCACCATTCCACCGTATCCCCTTTTGCCTTATGGTAAGCTGATATTTTCATAAGGGCATAGTTCGGGAACGTCTTAGCCTTTTTAAAGTGTTCTTTTTCGCTGTCATGCAATCCTATAATCACTTTGCCCTATCCCTCACTTTCCGCATTTTCAGATACACGCTCCACCCTGTATAATCGTTGTATTGAAAATCTATCTTTGTAGGCTCATACCCCTTATATACCTTTCTCCAGTATTCTTTATCTTCCGGGGTCTTTGCCAATGTGCAAACCTTTCTGTAACTGTATTTGCTGTCGTTTTTCCTTACCTTTGGTTTTTTCAGATTCATAGAGGTACTCCACTTCTTGCACCCCTTTTTACGCTTGTTTATGTAATTTACTAACCCCTCTATGCCGTTCTCATTAGGCTGTAGCCTGTCGCAATTCACAAACCCCAAGTAATCTACGTTTTTCCTGTATTCCGGGTCTTTTGCCTTTTTCCAGTTAATCCGGGTCTTACTCCACATCAACTCCAAATCATCACGGCTTAAACCGCCATTTATGATAATGTGGTGGTGTATCCTTACCGCCTTAGTGCCTTTATCCTCTATCCCCTCTAAGGTCAACTGCTGCCCCTCTTCATCTTCCGGGGTGTACTCTGTCACAAGCATATATTTTAAGTCCTGCCCCGTTTCCCTCTTCATCTTCCTTTTTACCCTGTCAAGATAGTTGTGTACGTTCCTTTCCGCTTCCTCTAGGGTAATAGGCAAATGCTCTTCATTGTATGTTGCCGATATATGTAAATCATCTGCCCCAAAATTAGTATTGGCTATCTGCACAAACCGCCTTTTGCTTCTCTTATCATTCAAATTTTTCTGCTGTGCGCTGCTCTTCCCCTTTTTCTCTTTCCCCGCTTCCGGCTTATTGGTTACATGGACTATATCAACCTCTAAATATTCCTCTCCGCAATATATTTTTTTCTCTCTTACAAAACTTTTCCTCATGCCATCATTCTCCTTATACTATCCCTTGCATAAGGTACACAAACTAAAACATATACTTATGCAACTATACATACACATAATATACTTATGTAAGTATATATTATAAGTTATGCCTGTGATGTTAATACCCCATACAAGGTCCGAAACGTGCAACTTTTTCAGCCTTTTAGCACGTTTCTTTTGGCTTGCTTATTGACTTTCAACACGCCCTATAGTATAATTTGAATAGGTGTAATTATTGCTATAAGGCAGTAAAGAAAAGGTGTTTGCGTCAGCCACTATGCAAACGCCTTTTCTTTTTGCTCTCCTTTCCTGTATATCTTTGTTGCAAAATCCGCTGTGAAGTATCCCCCGCAGTCCTTATGTTTTGCCGTGTATCTGCACCCAAGCGTTACATGACCGCATTTAATACAGGTCATTTTTAGGAACGGATACGGCGTTTCCATTACGTCCAGTGCGGGCAGATACGGTACTTCCCTTTCCGTATCAACACAATGCCTTATGCCCTCTACAAAATCGGGAAAATCTATCATATTGCCGATTACCTTTATATCCTGTGTCTGTAGTTCCTTGATTTCTAATATTTCGCCGTTTATTATGTCTACCGCCGTTTCCGTGTCCTGTATGATGAAATAGCCTATTTCCTGTTCTGTTTCATAAAGCAAAATATCACTTTCAAAAATCCCACGTTTCCGGCAGTCTACGGCCCCTGTATCCCTGCATAGCGTTTCTATGCTTATCTCATACACATTTGCACCCGGATAACCGCCCTTGTCTATGTAATGACCTGCGGGGCGTTTCGCCCCGTCCACTGGTCTAATCGGCGGTTCTGTGATGTAATCGCCCTGTACCCATATAGGGCAAGGCGTGTTACTGCTTTTTGCCCTCGCTTTCACTCTCACGCACCGCCCTTTCCGCAACTGTGCCTATGATTTCCATTTGCAAAGCATCATCTACCCCCATAGGGTCAACGCACGGCAAAAGCTGATGTATGATTCCGTCCGGGTCAATCCAACGGAAAACAACCACACCTGCCAACCTTACTTTTACTGTTTCCCCCTCGAATCCCGGCAATGTGTTGTATTCCATGTCTACCGTTGCACGGTCAACAACAAACTCCCTTACCTCGCCGTCAACTAACAGGATTGTAATATCCCCTGTGTACATCCGCTTGCCGTGTTTGTCTGTGTATTCCGTTTCTTCCCCAAGCGTTGTAGGGTTAATGTTGTAAAATTCGCCGTCCGGCGTTCCTATTTCCGCTATTTCCTCTGTGTCGTATCCGTATGAGGGCATACCGAAAACCCACTTGTACTCCATTTTTTCCCTGTCAAAAGTCAAACCTCTGTATTTCATCTGCTGCCTCCTTACAACTTGATTTCAAGCGGATATTGTGCCTTTATTTCCCTGTTTCGTGCTACATTTGCCTGTAATAGTTCCTGTGCTTTCTGTATCTCTTTTTCTGTCGGTTTTCTGCCCTGTGCCTTTGCCGTCATTTCCTCAAACCGCTTTATATCCTGTCTTAGTGCCGTATCCGTTGCCGATATGGTATACACCGCCTTGCAACGTGGGCATTTCAGATAGTAATACTCAATATCGCCTGCCTTTTTCCATTTCGGCTTTGCTTTATTAAATATCCGACCGCATTTATCGCACTTGATTATTGGCTTGCCTTTTTTTCTCATTCCAAACAAAGTAAACCCGTTGCCGTTCATCTGCTACCCCCTTATGTTCAACCTGTATCCGCAATGCGAACAACAATTTTCATCTACCAACTGATACGGGTTAGTAAATCCACCGCATACAGGGCAACAATACCCCGCCGTCTGTTCTGCCGGTCCTGTATAATCCAATGGCGGGCATTTTTCCGGCACTGGTTTATCATGTGCATTTTCAAAGTAATCTTTTATATAGTTTCTCATTGTGTTGTGTCTGCATTTTCCGCACTTGTCCGTATTGTAGCTTGCACATTCTGATAAATTTTTGCATTTAACTATAATCTGCATATAGCTTTACCTCTCATTCTTTTGTGGGGTGCTACCGCACCCCTAAACAGTTATTCAGTAATCAGTTTGCCGTTTACCTCATAAAAAGCGGAGCGGAAACCAATGTTGACGCTGGAGCCGGAGCGGGGGTTATGCAAGTTAAGAGCGGACGCACCCGAAAGAGAGGCATAGTTGAACGCCGACCCCCGGATAGGCAACCACTCCCCCTCCGTTGCGTCAAAATACACATAGGTTTTAAGTTCTGATTCTGCCCGATTGTCCGGCACAATCCCTAAATCCTTTAATTCCTGTGGCACTTCCTGTAAGTCAATCTTTAAATCAGCTATCCTTGTACCGTCATAATCCGGCGTGTAATCCTCGACTGCTGCCCTGTCTGTTATCGTGATTTCCCCGGATTCAACCTCTACCCGTACCGGTCCCCTTGCTGTTCTCGACTGCTGCCATGCCGTGCTATCCTTTAACCACCCTGTTAATGCTGCGTCATTGTTCGGGATATACTCTATTACGCCGTCTAACAGGCGTAACCCTGCCAACCATTCCCATACATTGCCGTTAAGGTCTGATACGCCGTATATAGTGTTGTCGTGATTCCATGTTGCCGAACCGCTTCCTGTTTTGGAGCGTCCGTATCCGCAACCGTCACAATCTGCCTTTTCCTCTTTGTGGTAATAGTCCGTGCCGTAATCCGTGTTGCCGTGTGGCATAGTATCCTTTTCCCGGCTCTGATTCAATAAATATTCCCACTCTACTGCAGTCATTAAGTGCCAACCCTCACCCTTTGCGATACAGGCAGCTACCGCCTCGTCAAAGGTTACATTTACTGCCGGGTCAAGCATTGGCAAGCTATACGCCCTACCCTTGATAATCACGTTTGGATACTTTGAAATATAAATAGCGTCTGCCATGTATTCCCCAATCTTAAAGATTGCCGGAGTTTCCGCTGCGTCTTTCGGACGCTCAAAACGGCACATAATAGACGGTATCCCCCTATCGTCAAAAATTACTACGTTGTTGTGTTCGGTTGCTTTACTCATTCTTGCTTGTCCTCCTTATTTCTTAGAATAGATTGAATGTAACTTTATGCTTCCACGCCTTTTTATGCTTTCCTCGGTATGTATGCCTGTATCAAAGAACGCACAAAAGGTTGTACCGCCTATAACACTGGTTGCAATTATGTATTGCCCTATATTGTGAAACTCACACCGCTTTACATTCCTGTAAACTACGGTGTATTTTTCTGTCCGGCTTCCTGCCATGCCTACGCTCCTTTCCCGCTGCCTACCTTAATTTTTCTATCGCCTTTTCCTCTTCTCTTATGTCCTCTGCTGCCTGTACAATCTGCCTGTAATCCTCTTTTAATGCGTCTGCCGTCATTTCCAACAATTCAAGCGGTAAATATCCGTCTACAATCTCATTTCCTACCATGTCAGCCAACTCCCTAGCCTTTTCCTGTAGTTCCTCTATTGTATACGCCATACTTACACCGTCCTTTGTGCCACATCTGCCCGGTAGGGTGTGCCTCCACGTTTCAACTCATTGTATATAGTTGCCCTGTGGAAACCGATTGTATCAGCAATCACAATTGCCCTTGCCCCCTGCTCTGCCATTTTTTCAATTTTCTTCCGGTCCTCATAATTCAACCGCCTATTGCCTTTTCTCACGTTCTTTACACCTCCTACCGTTCAAAAATAAAAAAGGAATGTGCCAAAAGTCCGTAAACTCTTGACACATTCCCTTACAAAATTGTATAAAAAAAGAAATGCGATAGAGTTTTAATAACTCTTGTCGCATTTCATTTTACAATGTAGCAAATTTTTTTATTATGCCAGCGCAGCCGTGATAATTGCCATGGAATATACCTCGGAAGCGTTGCATCCGCGGGACAGATCGTTGACCGGGGCGTTTAATCCGAGCAGAATCGGCCCGTATGCTTCAAAGCCGCCCAAACGCTGCGCGATCTTATAGCCGATATTGCCTGCGCTGATATCCGGGAACACAAAGGTATTGACATGTCCAGCAATTTCGGATTCCGGACATTTGGTACGCGCCACACGGGGCGATACGGCGGCGTCAAACTGCAGTTCCCCTTCTACCGGCAGATCCGGCGCTTTTATTCTGGTCTTTGCGGCTGCGTTGCGCATCTTGTCTACGTCTTCGCCTTCACCGGAACCAAACGTGGAATAGCTTAAGAAACCGACTTTCGGATCCACACCGAAAATTCTGGCGCATTCCGCCGCTTCGATTGCAATCTCCACAAGCTCGTCCTCGGTCGGGCGGATATTAATCGCGCAGTCTGCCATCGCAAGCACTTCGTTGTCGCCGGTACCGCGGGAACGCACTAAAATAAATACGCTCGATACAATACTGTTGCCGGGCTTTGTTTTAATCAGCTGCAGCGCCGGGCGCACCGTATCTGCCGTAGAATAGGTCGCGCCGCCTAAAAGGGCGTCCGCCATGCCTAATTTTATCAACATTGTCCCAAAATAGTTGGCGTTTAGAAGCACTTCCCTTGCCTGCTCGGGCGTTACGCCTTTTTTCTTGCGCAGTTCACAGTACATCTCAACCATCTCGTCCATCCTGTCAAACGTCTTCGGGTCGATAATTTCCCCGCCGCGGATATTAAAGCCGCATTCTTCGCTGGCATCCAAGATAGCCTGTTCGTCCCCAACCAGGATCGGATGCAGGAAATTACTTGCCAGAAGACGGGAAGCCGCCTCTAAAATACGGGCGTCCGTTCCTTCTGTGAACACGATTTTCTTGGGATTTTTCTTTAAAATCTGAATCATTTGTCCAAATCCAAATATTGCCATAATATGCTACCTCTCCTATACTATATATTTTACTTATATTGTATACACTTTTACGGAAAAATGCAAGGCAGTAAGCATGTTGAAATAAAAAAATTATAACAGTTCAGCCTTCCGGCTTCCCGGCTATTCTGCTATATTGGCTACTAAGCGCGCAGTCGTAGGCTGAACTGTTACAAAAAATCATTGACTGTCCGGTGTATTCTTTAACAGCCTCTCCACCAGGCGCACGCACTCCGCCGCGTCTTTGGAATACCCGTGCGCCCCGATTTCTTCCGCAAAGCTTTCCGTAACCGCCGCCCCGCCGATTATGATTCTGCTGCCGCAGTTTTTCTTCGCCGCAAGCTCTACAACGTCTTTCATGCGCATCATTGTCGTGGTCATAAGCGCAGACAGCCCGATGATCGCGGCATGTTCCCGTATGGCGGCCTCTACAATCCGCTCTGCCGTTACGTCCTTGCCCAGGTCGATCACCCGGTAGCCGTAATTCCTTAGCATCAAAACGACCAGATTCTTACCGATATCGTGGATGTCGCCTTCTACCGTCGCCATAATAATCACCGCCGTATCTTCTTTGCCCGCTTCCCGTTTGATCATCGGCTCCAGGTACGCAATGGCGTTCTGCATGGCGCCCGCCGAGGAGATCAGCTGCGGCAGGAAGTACGCCTGCTGTTCAAACAGTTCTCCGACCCGGTTGATTGCGGGAATCAGGCATCCGTCAATCAGCCCTTTCGGATCTTCCCCGTCTTTTAATGCCAGCTTTACCTCCTCTAATATCCTGCCTTTGCCGCCTTCCACAACGCAGTCAAACACACGCTGCCGCGGGGATACAGGCGCTCCGGAGGAACCGGGCGTCCGGGGTATATCGCCGGGTCCAAAAGACGCTTCCCCTTTGAGACGGTTTGCTCGGCGGATATAACGCAAATCCGCGCCGGGTTTATTCATCAGCAGGTCGGCGGCATAAGCCGCGTCGACTAAAGCCTTCTGCGCCGGGTTGGCAATTGCCATGGTAAGCCCTCTTGTAATGGCCGCCGTCAAAAACGCGGTATTGATACAGCTTCGTTCCGGCAGGCCAAACGAAATATTCGACAGCCCGCATACGGTTGCCAGATCGTGTTTTCTGCAGTACGCAATCGTTTCTAAGCATTCCACCGCCGCATTCGGGTTTGCCCCTACGGTGGCCACAAGGCCGTCTACGATAATGTCTTCTTTTGCCATGCCGGATTTTAATGCGGCGGAAACAATCGTTTCAATAATACGGCGCTTTTCCGCTTTGTTTTCCGGAAGCCCGGCGTCCGAGAGCGGGAGCAGAATAAACATGGCGCCGTATTTGGCGGCGATTGGAAGCAGATTTTCAAATTTCTCCTGTTCAAGGGAAATGGAATTGATAAGCGCACGCCCGGGGTAAATCCGAAGCGCCTCTTCTATAATATCCACATGGCTGGAGTCAATACAAAGCGGCAGGTCTGTGACAGACGACACCTCGTAAACGGCGTTTCGCATCATCTCTTTTTCGTCAATCCCGTTTAAACCCATATTGATATCAAGCACTGCGGCGCCGTCTTGTTCCTGCTGCTGCGCCATTTCGCACGCCAGATCCAGGCTGCCTTCCCGCAGCTTTTCCTGCAGCTTTTTTTTGCCTGTGGGATTAATTCGTTCGCCAATAATAGCAAACGGGCCGTCTAAACGGATTTCCATATGGCTTCGCTCAGAAGCCAAAAAGCGGCGGCGGGCGGTTTTTACCGGAAGCAGGTCGGTCTCTTTTAAAGCGTCCGCCATGGTCTTAATATGCGCCGGCGTCGTGCCGCAGCAGCCGCCGAAGACGCGCGCGCCGTTTGCCGCAAGCGTTTTCATTGCCTCTGCAAATTCCTGCGGCTGCATATCGTATACGGTTTTTCCGCCTGCCAGCTTCGGAAGCCCTGCATTTGGCTTTACCAAAACCGGTATGCAGGAAACGTCGTACATGGCCCTGACCTGCTCCGCCATTTTATCCGGCCCTGCGGAACAGTTCATGCCGATCACGTCGACGCCCAGGCTTTGCAGGACAATCGCCGCGGTCGCCGGATCGGTGCCGAACAGCGTGCGCCCGGTATCTTCATAGGTCAGGCTGACCAGAACGGGAAGGTTATTGGTTTCTTTGACTGCCAGGACCGCCGCGCGGCATTCCTGCAGGCTCATCATCGTTTCCACCACATACAGATCCACCCCGGCTTCTTCCAGCGAACGCACCTGCTCTTTATAAATCTCCACCAGTTCTTCAAACTGCATTTCCCCGATCGGGTAAAGCTGCTGCCCGGTCATGGAAATATCGCCCGCAATATATACGCCCTGCGCGCCGGCGGCAGCTTCTTTTGAAAGGGCTACCAGCCTTTGGTTCATCTCGTGCAGCCTGTCCGCATAACCGTATTCGGCAAGCTTGATGCGGTTTGCGGTAAACGTCGGGGCATAGAGGATATTCGTCCCTGCCGACACGTATTCCTGCTGCAGTTTGATAAGCGCCTCAGGATTTTCCAAAATCCACTGTTCCGGGCAGACGCCTGTTTTCATGCCCGCCGCCTGCAGGTTGCTGCCCGTTGCGCCGTCTAAGATAAGCGGCCCCTGCTTAAGCAGGCGCCCAAATAAAGCTTTGTCCATTCTTCCTCCTTCGTTGTTCCGCGGTTACAATAATATCCCGGTTATTGTATCATCAAATGCGTTTCCTGTCATGCGCGTTTTTATGTTCTCTTATAGGAACCTAAAACACGTTCTAATCCCCTAATTACCTTGTCATAATTTTCCGGACGGTGCGGAAAAACGCATGGATCGCATAATTTCAGTTTTCCCTGTTCTGTCTGCATATATTCCGGCGTCCCGGGGCAGTTTTCCATCCAATAAAACGGACAGTAACAAAACAGGCAGTTCAAATACTCCATCCCCTTATGGCAGGGAAAATATTCACATTTCCTGTTTTCAAAAAACCGGTAAGAGTCTTCCATATCCCACCTTCAGTCCTTTCCTTCCACATTGGCTTTTATCAGTAATTCCCACTGCCCGCACCCTTCCATAAACTTAAATTTTACCGGATCGCGGAAACATTCCAGCAGCGTTTGCCGCATTTTGGCAAGAAAATCCGGATCCGCGCTTTTCCATTTCATATGGGCATACATAGCGGATTTCTGAAAGCCGTCCATTTCCTCCGCGCCCGCAAGCAGAGCCTGCGCGCAAAGCAAGGTCTGCTCAACATCCTGTTTTTGCACTGCCAGATCCACTTTGCAGGCCGCCTCCTGAAACTTTCCCATTTCAAACAGCCGTACAAGCCCGCTTTCTTTTTCGGCCCACATGCCCGCCTGTTCCAAATCGTTTTCTTCTAACGCAAGCATATACAGGCCGCTAAAAACTATGCGAAGCGTCTGGCATTCTGAAAACAAAATTTCTTCATACGCCTCGTACGCTTTTTGCTTTTGCCCTGTTTTGGCATAAAGCAGCGCCTGTTTTTGTTTCCGCTGCGTACCCTCTTTAGAAAAATAAGAAAGGCAGCGCCCGGCTGCTTCGTATTCGCCTTTTCTGACATAAAACTGGAACAGTGACTCCGCCGCGTTTCTTTTTATGTCCGCGTCGCCGCTTTCCAAAGCATGCATATACCACTGTTTGATCTGTTTTTCATATTCCAAGGCCCCTTTTTCATCGGCCTTTGTGCGCCTTGCGTCCAAAATGACCGCTAACTGCCAGATCAACGCATGGCAGTCCGGGTATGTCTGGATCAGTTCTTTTGCATACTGAAAAACTTCCCCGTAGGAAAACGTACGAAACCGAATATCAATTTCTTTTACGATTGCCGCAATTTCGTCTGCCGTAACGGACGCCTGAAAGGACAATAGCGTTTCAAGCGTAACGCCCAAGAGCCTTGCAATCGGCGCCAAAAGCGAAATATCCGGCAGGCTTGCGCCTTTTTCCCATTTATTGACCGCAGAAGCGGTAACGCCCAGGCGATTGGCCACCTCTTCCTGCGTCATATTTTTTTGTTTTCTGTATGATCGGATCACTTTTCCTATCTGCATTCCGTTCCCTCCGTTTCTCTGCTATTATCTTAGCAGAGGGATACGCGCCTTTCAATGGAATCTCTCTTAACTTTTCCGCCAGTTTTTTGAATGGTACGCAATCCGGACATGCAACGAAAAAACATGACATCCGCCGCTGCCCGCATACGGATATCATGCTTTTTGGTTTTTCTATCTGACACTGCCTGTAAAACGTAAAAAGGCTTCCCTTCCTTCTGCCGTGCATTTGTACACGCCGGCGTCCTCAAGCACTTCGGAGAACACCAGGCCGATTTCTTTCCGGATAATGCCTTCGATATTTTCCTCCGTGACGCTTTCATACTTCGGCGTAAATTCCTCTACCCAGGCGGCATGTTTTGCAAGGGCTTCATCTGCCCGAAGATCGGCTCCTTCCAAAACCGCTTTTTGCAGCGCGGCCATTTCATCCTTAAGCCTTGCCGGGAGCACGGCCAGTCCCATCACTTCGATCAGGCCGATATTTTCTTTTTTAATATGATGCAGCTTTGCGTGCGGGTGGTATACGCCGAGCGGATGCTCTTTTGTCGTGATATTGTTGCGCAGCACCAGATCGAGTTCGAACAGACCGTCCCGCTTTCTTGCAATCGGGGTAATCGTATTGTGCGGCTCGCCGTCCGTTTCGGCAAATACAAACGCCGCTTCATCCGTATATCCCCTCCATGCCAGCAAAATCCGATCCGCCAGTTCAATCAGGCGTTCCCTGTCCGCACAGTCGAGGCGGATCACAGACATCGGCCATTTTACAATGCCTGCTTTTACGTCTTCAAAACCGGCAAAGGAAATTTCCCGTTCTACCGGCGCTTTTGCCATGGCAAATTCATAGCAGCCGCCCTGGAAATGATCATGGCTTAAAATAGAACCTCCCACAATCGGCAGATCCGCATTGGATCCTACAAAATAATGCGGGAACTGCGCCACAAAATCCAAAAGCTTGCCAAATGTCGCACGTTCAATTTTCATCGGCGTATGCTCGGAATTGAACACGATACAGTGCTCGTTGTAATATACGTACGGCGAATACTGGAAAAACCAGCCGCTGTTATTAATCGTAACCGGGATAATCCTGTGGTTCTGCCTGGCCGGATGGTTGACGCGCCCGGCGTAGCCTTCGTTTTCCCTGCAGAGCAGGCACTTTGGATAGCCGCTCTGTTTTGCCAGCTTCGCAGCCGCGATTGCTTTCGGATCTTTTTCCGGCTTGGATAAATTAATTGTAATGTCGAGCGTGCCGTATTCGGTATCCGCCGTCCATTTCAGATCTTTTTTGATACGGTACCTGCGGATATAATCGGTATCCCTGCTTAATGTATAAAAATAGTCTGTCGCTTCCTTGGGATCTTTTTTATAGAGACCGTCAAATTTTGCAATTACTTCGCTTGGCCTTGGGGTCAAAAGCCCCATGATTTTGGTGTCGAACAAATCGCGGTATACGACGCCGTTTTCTTTGGTAATGCCGTTTTCATAGGCGTAATCCAGCAAATCCTTTAATATTCCTTCCAAAGCCTCCTGCGCCGCCTGCCTGGTCATGCCGCCGTTTGCGGCATGGGCTTTCACCGCTTCGTCCTCCAATTCATCTAATCCAAACAGTTCCAGCAGGCGGTTTCCGGTAAAACAGGCGTCCGCCTCTTCTATCAGTCCCGTTGCCAGCCCATAATCCACCAAATCTAAAATCCTCTCCTGAACCATATCCTTCACCCTTCCTGTTTGTCGTTTCCTTTCCCCGCCTGTGCGCTACCCGTCGCTCAGCCAGCACAGTTCTTCTTCGCTCAGCTTTAACCCAAGCGCTTTTAAATCGGTCTGTATCCGCTTTATGGCGGATGCGGAACAAATTGCCATAGGAGCCAGGGGCTGCTGCAATACCCATGCCAGGGCTATCTGCGGTACGGCCGCATTTTTTTCGGCCGCCAGCTGTTCGGCTCTGGCCAGGCGGTCATAGTTTTCCTGGCAGCAGTATCCTTTTACTGCAAAGCTGTCCAGCGTTTTTACAGCGCGCTTCGTTTCGTCCGCACGGAACTTTCCGGATAAAAAACCATGCGCCAGGCTTGCATAGGCGAATACTTCCACGCCTTTTTCCTGATACCAGTTCCGTTCCGCTTCGTGATCTCTGCCGGAAATATCCACGCAGCCATTGCCCCACGGGTCTTCTTTTTGCACCGCAAGACTGTACGCCGGGCTCGATACGTCAAATCCGAACATATCGTGGGAATAGGCGTATTCATTTGCTTCATCAATCCGCGTATAACTCCAGTTCGAACCGCCGAACACGCCGATTTTTCCCTCTTCGCGCAGTTCATTTAACGTTTCCACCAAAGGCCCAACCGGCGCTTTGGAATCATCCCGGTGCAGCAGATAGATGTCCACATACGTAGTCTGCAAGGCTTTAAGGGATTTTTCCAAATCCTCCCGGACAGCTTCCGGCGTTACGCGCGGTTCCCTGGAACCGGCTAAAGGGTGCGCTCCTTTTGTCAGCACCACAACCCTTTCCCGGTTGTTTCTGGCCGCCATCCAGGCGCCCAGCGCATTCTCTGCCATACCATAACTTCTTGCCGTATCAAAAGCATTGACGCCCGCCGCAAAAACTTCGTCGAGGAGTTTGAACATATTTTCTCCCCGCACCATTGCCGGAGAGGCCGTCCCATACACAATACGTGAAACCGGGTTTTTTACATCCGTTATATGTTTATATTCCATGTAAAACCTCCTAGTTTATGGTTTCCTGCCCACTCCACAGTAAATTTCACAGCCTGTAGCATGTCTCCCTGTTCTATTTTGGCACGGAATGGCATAAAATGCAATATTTTCCTGAAATTCCATGTTACATCTTTTCCAGCATTTTTTCCACGCTGGCCAGTTTGACGCAGACTACAAAGATTTTTGTCGCAGTTTCCAAATCTTCAATACTCGGATAGGTCGGCGCAATCCGGATTACGGAATCTTTGGGATCTTTTCCGTACGGGAACGGCGCGCCTGCCGGGGTCATCACTACGCCGGCCTTTTTTGCCCTTGCAACAATATCCTTAGCACAGCCTTCTAACGCCTGATAGCAGATAAAATAACCGCCCTTAGGGCAATACCAGTTTCCGACGCCCCGATCCTCCAGTTCCTGTTTTAAAATATCAAGCACCATTTCAAATTTTGGACGCAGGATATCGGCATGCTTTTTCATATGTTCGGTAATGCCGTGGATATCCTTGAAAAAGCGCACGTGGCGCAGCTGATTTACTTTGTCGTAGCCGATGGTCTGCACCATAAGCTGTTTTTTAATATATTCCAGGTTGTTGGCGGAAGCGGCGATTGCGGCTACGCCGGAACCCGGGAAGCTGATTTTGGAGGTGGAGCAGAATTTATACACCATATCCGGATTGCCTGCCCGTTTGCATTCCGCAAAAATCTCTACCAGGTTATCGTGGTCAATGTCATACAGATGATGCACCCCGTACGCGTTGTCCCAGTAAATCCGAAAATCCTTTGCCGCGGGTTTTAGCCTTGCAAAACGGCGTACCGTTTCGTCAGAATACGTAATGCCCTGGGGATTGGAATACTTTGGCACGCACCAGATGCCTTTAATCGCTTCGTCGCCTGACACTAATTCCTCCACCATATCCATATCAGGCCCTGTGGGAAGCATCGGAACATTGATCATTTCTATCCCGAAATGCTCTGTAATTGTAAAATGCCTGTCGTATCCCGGTACGGGGCACAGAAATTTTACTTTGTCCAGCTTGCACCACGGGGTACTGCCCATAACGCCGTGCGTCATGGAACGAGAAACGGTATCGTACATAATATTCAGGCTGGAATTGCCGTAAATCATAATGTTGTCCGGATTGCATTCAATCATATCCCCCAACAATACCTTCGCTTCCTGGATGCCGTCTACCACGCCGTAATTGCGGCAGTCCGTCCCGTCGTCACAGGCAAGATCCACGCCGCTGTGCAGCACGTCCATCAGTTCCATAGAAAGATCCAACTGCTCCGCGGAAGGCTTTCCCCTCGACATATCAAGCTGAAGCCCTCTCATCTGGTATCTTCTGTACTCTTTTTCCAGTTCGTTTTTCTCCTGCAGTAACTCTTCTTTTGTCATTTCCGAAAATGATTTCATGTTTATTCCTCCTAGTTATTTTTCGATTGACGGCAGTCCGGTTTCTTTCACTGCTTTTTATATTGTTCCAGGCTCCCAAGATAAGACTGTACCTGCTTTTCATAGCCGTTTTCCGTAGGCTGGTAAAACCGTTCGCCCAAAAGCTCCTCCGGCAAATACTGCTGATCCGCGTAATGCCCGGGAAAGTCGTGCGCATACTGATACCCAAGCCCGCGTCCAAGCTTGCCCGCCGATCGGTAGCTTGCATCCATAAGATGCGCCGGAACCGAGGCGGTCCTTGTGCTTTTCACCAAATCCATAGCGCGGTTTATTGCCAGATAAGACGCGTTGCTTTTGGGCGCCGTCGCCACATACGTAACCGCTTCCGCAAGGATAATCCTCGCCTCCGGCATCCCAATCCGCTCAACGGCAAGGGATGCGGCGACCGCGACCTCAAGCGCATTCGGATCCGCCATCCCTACGTCCTCCGAAGCGCAGATCATAACGCGCCTTGCAATAAAGCGGATATCTTCGCCCGCCGCAAGCATCCTGGCCAGATAATAAATGGCCGCGTCCGGATCGGATCCGCGCATGCTTTTGATAAACGCGGATATGACGTCATAGTGGTTGTCCCCGCTTTTGTCGTATCTGACCGCGCGCTTTTGGATGCATTCCTCCGCTACGGGCAGCGTAATGCGGATTGTGCCGTCCGCACCCCGTTCGGTCGTTAAAATACCAAGTTCTATGGCATTTAACGCCGCCCTTGCGTCGCCGTTTGCCGCATCCGCCAGAAAATCCAGCGCTTCCTCTTCTATCGCCGCGCCATATGCGCCCATACCCTTTATTTCATCTTTCACAACACGCAGCAGCAGTACCTTAATATCTTCCGCCGAAAGAGGCTTTAGTTCAAATATTACCGATCGGGAAAGCAGCGCCCCGTTTACTTCAAAATAAGGGTTTTCCGTCGTCGCCCCGATTAAAACAACGGTACCGTCCTCCACAAACGGAAGCAGATAGTCCTGCTGGCCTTTGTTGAAACGGTGAATTTCGTCTATAAAGAGTATGGTTTTTTTGCCGTACATACCGGCCGCGTCTTTTGCCTGGCGGATCACTTCTTCCATATCTTTTTTGCCGGCGGACGTCGCATTGATCTGGGTAAACGCCGCGCTGGTGGTATTGGCAATTACCTTTGCAAGCGTCGTTTTGCCGGTGCCGGGCGGGCCGTAAAACAAAACGGACGAAAGCTTGTCGGCTTTGATGGCGCGGTATAAAAGCGTTCCTTCGCCTATGATATGCCGCTGGCCTACGACTTCCTCAAGGGAAGCCGGGCGCATTCTTGACGCCAGAGGCGATTCTTTTTGTTGGTTTTGTGTTCGCATATAATCGAATAAGTCCATAATGAATAATCTCCTGCATTTTAAGATACATGAGTTTTTGAGATTTGACAAGAAAAAATTTGCCAAATATATCTCTTATCCTTCTATCTTTACAAAACTGCTTACGCCGTACGCCCCTCTTTTTTTGGACACTACTATTTTTTTCTCTACCTGTTCTTTTAATTCCGAAACGTGCGAAATAATCCCGACCAGGCGGTTTCCTTCCGTAAGCTTCGCCAGTTCTTTTAACGCCTGTCCAAGCGCGCTTTCATCCAGCGCGCCGAACCCTTCGTCCACAAACATGCAGTCCATTTGGATCCCGCCTGCGCCTGCCTGGATTTCGTCGGAAAGGCCTAAGGCAAGGGACAGGGAAGCCTGGAAAGACTCGCCGCCGGAAAGGGTTTTTACGCTGCGTTCCGTCGCGTTGTAATGGTCTATAACGCTTAGTTCCAGGCCGGCTTTTTCCTTTTTATTCGCGGTTTTATCCCTGGGCTCCTCGCGTTTTAATTCATACTGGCCGCCGCTCATCCTAAGCAGGCGCAGGTTGGCGCGCCTTAGGATGCGGTCAAAATAGGTCGTCTGGATATAGGTTTCCAGTTCTATTTTCTGTTTGTTTTTTAACGTCCCGTTCGCGGTGTCGGAGAGGGCTTTGAGCCAAATGTATTTTTCTTCCGCTTTTGTGATATCCTCCCGTTTTGCTTTGACTTTCTGCAAAATCTGACGGTTGGCGGCAAGCGCGCTGTTTTTCTGATCGCGCTTTGCGCCCAAGGCCTTTTTCTGCTTTAGGCAGCCGGATTTTTGCGTAAGCACAGCGTCTTCCGAAAGAAGCCCGGCGTCGCCGGCAGCGGACAGCTGGCTGTTTAGCGTTTCGATTGCGGCTGTAAGGCGGTCGTATTTTTTCTGTATGGCCGCGCAGTCTTCTTCCGCTTTGGAAAGCGCCTGTTCTAAGGCGGCTTTCTGCGCGGTAAGCGCGTCTTTCGTTTGCTGCGCTTCTTCCTGTTTGGCTGCGGTAAGCTGGGATTTGATGTCGTCCTCCTGTTTTTTCCTGGATTCTATGCGCTCAAGAAGCGCCGCCAGAACAAGCTGCACGTTTTGGATATCGTCGGTATATTTTTTAACTTCCGCTTCTTTTTGAGGAAGTTCCGCTTCAAGCCGCTGCCTTAGAGCGCATCTTCCCTGGTTTTCGCGCAGCTTTTCTTCCAGGCTTTCCTGCCTGCGCGCAAACTCCCGTTCGGCTTTGGCGGCCATTATAAGCAAATCTGCTTCCGGCAAAGAAGGCTGTGCCAGCAGGGCTTCTAACGCGTCCGCCTTTTCCCGCTTCCTGCCAAGAACGCCTTCCAGGCGCTGTTTTAGGCCGTATATGGCTTCCCGGAGTTCTTCCTGCCGCTTTACCTGTTGTGTAAGATCTTCTTCGAGCCTGGTACGGATTTGGATTTTGCCGTTCTTATCCTCCTTGTATGCGCTTAACCGCGCAAGGCATTCCGTCAGCGCGTCGCCTGTATCCTGCGGCGTCTGGCCGAGAAGTTCCCATGCGCTTGCCATTTGTTCGAAAGCGCGCTCTTTCGCTTCGGAAATCTGTTCCTGCCGGATGGACTCCTGGCCGTTCCTTTCCGCAATCTGCTGCCGGTATTTAGCGGTTTCTTCCGCCAGGCGCTGCAGCTGCTGTTCTTTTTGGGCAGACTCTTCCGTCAGCTGCTGCAAACGGATTTTGGATAACGCCGCTTCTTTTTGCTTTGCCAAAGCCTCCTCTTTCGCCTGTGACAAATACGCCAGGCGCGCTTCGTCTGTCTGCGCGGTATTCCCGGGAAACGGTATGTTTTGGACGCTTTCTTCCCGCTGCCTGATTTTTTCTTCCAGCTTGCCTTTTGCGGCGGCAAATTCCTGTTCCATCTGCTGCAAACGGGCGGCGGCTTCTTTTTGTTTTTCTTCTTCCTCTTCTATCATGCTATTCAGCTTTTCTTTGCGGGCGCAGGATTTTTCCGCTTCCTTTATAGCTTCTTGTATGGCATTTCGCCTGGCCTTAAACCGGGCGGATGTTTGGGCGATATCGTCTTCCAGCGTTTTCATATTGATTTCATCCGTTCCAAACAAGGCTTTTGCCTGCGCGCATACGTCCTCTTCCTGCTCTTTGCAGCGTTCCAAAAGCTGCCTTGCCTTTGTACTGAAGCGCTCCGCTTTCTGCTGCGCCTGCTCCAAAAGGGACTTTTTGCTGTCAAGTTCTTCCTTAGAAGGCACGGATTCCAAAACTTCGGCAAGTTTTTTGTGATGCGTGCAGCCGCAGACGGGGCAGGGCGTCCCTTCTGTAAGCCCGCGCGCAAGCAGCCCTGCCTGCGCGTCTAAAAACCTGCGTTCCATGCTTCCATAGTCTTCTTTTAAAGCATCTTTCAAAAGCGCGGCTTTTTGGTATTCATCCTGCGCGCCGCACATACTTTGCCGCTGCTGTTTTACGGACTTTTGCGCGGCGCTAAGCGCGGCAAGCGCATTTATCTGTTGTTCAAAATCTTTTTCCTGCTGCCTTAAACGCATCATCTTTGTATCCGCATCCAAAAGCTTCTCCCGTTCACGGATCAAGCTGCTTCGGCGTTCCTGAATGGATGCGGCCCGACGTCTTGTTTCGGCGCAAATTTCATTTTTCGCTTTTACTTCTTCGGAAAGAACTGCTATTTCTTTTGCCTGCTTTTGAAAATTTAAAAGGCGCGCGGCGGCTTCTTTTGCCCTGTGAGAATATTTCTGTTCCGTTTCCCCGGCGTCTTTTAAAGTTTCCCTCTGTTCCTCGATCTTTTCTTTTTCTGCTTTTTTTTCGCTTTGTTCTAAGAGCAGTTCTTTTAACATACGTTCTTTGCGGCTGATTTCTCTTTGCGCTTTTTCGCGCTGTTTTTGCGCTTCAGCCAGTTCTTCTTTCAGTTCCGTTAACGCCGCATACCTTGTCTGTGCCTCAGCCAGCAGCGCATCCTGGCCCGCAAGAGATTCTATCTGCAATTTTTGCGCCCGGATTGTCCGTTCCAGCCCGTTTGCCTGTTCGGTTTTTTCTTTGATATGCGTTTCGGTCTGCCGCTGGTTTTGTGTTTCCCGGACAAGCCCGTCTTGCTGCTGCCGTAAATTTTGCTTTTCTCGCCTGGCATTGAGAAGAGCATGCTCCAAACGTTCTTTTTCTTCTCCCGTGGCGGCCAGTTTTTTTAACTGCTCCTGCCCGGCGGCAAGCTCTTTTGCAAGCCGGTCTTTTTTGCAGATAAGCCGCCGCTTTTTTTCTTCTTCTTTTTGAAGCGTATGCCCGTCTGCTTTTTGCGCGTCCTGCTCCTTATATAAACGTGCGAATAAATCCAGATTATTCTGCTGTTCCTGAATCTGCTGCGTAAGGCGAGCGCATACGGCGGCTTCCCGTTTTTTCCGCGCGCAACGTTCTTTTGCTGCGGAAAGTTCCTGCTCACACGCGCTTTGCGCGGTTTTATATTCCTTTATTTTTTCCCGCTGTTCTTTTACTTTATGGATATTCCCAAGCAGCTGATCCGCTTTTTGAATTTGCAGTTCCTGTCGTTCTATTTCGGTTTCCAGTTCCTTTAATGCGGCTTCTTCTTCTTTTGCCAGTTCCTCCAGCAATTCTGCGCCCTCTGCGATTTTACCGTCAAATTTTTCGGCTTTTAACCGGTTTAATTGTTCGGAAACAAAAGATTCTTCTGTACAGACGATACTGTCCAAATACTGATAGATGCTGCGGCCCAGTTCCTCGTATTCTTTTTTCTGGCTGTTTGAGGCCGCTTTCAGCTGATCCTGGATTTTCTGGTAACGTCCGGTATCAAATATCTGACGGAATATCCCGCTGCGCTCTTCCGTACCTGCAAGCAGCAGCTTTTGAAAATCGCCCTGGGCTATCATGGCTATGTGGGCAAATTGTTTCCGGTCAAGCCCGATTAGCTCTGTTACCGCTTTCGTGACTTCTTTTGATTTTGTAACAGGCACGCGCGCGTCCGGATAGGTAAGGACGGCGTCTGCTTTCTGTGCGGTAAAACCTGTGCCGCGGCCTTTGGGCCGCATGTATTCGGGGTTGCGCTTTACGGTATAGCGTTTGCCGCGGTAAAGAAATGTGTATTCCACATAAGTAGGGACATGTTCTTTGGCGTATTTGCTGCGGAACATATCCGCACGCCGCACGTCGCCGCTGGCTTCCCCGTAGAGGGCATAGGAAATTGCGTCAAATATCGTTGTTTTCCCGGCTCCGGTGTCGCCGGTGATAAGATAAAGCCCCTGTGCGCCAAGTTGTTCAAAATCTATTTCTACCGTTTCTGCGTATGGGCCGAACGCGCTTATTTTCAGATTCATTGGTTTCATACAGTTCTTCCTTTTCAGACATTTGATTCGGTAATATGCGGGCAGGCAAGGTTGAATTTTCACACGCGTTCTAATAAACGGACGACATATTCCTGCTGCCGCTCACTCATCGCGGTATTATTCTGCAGTTCATAAAATTCCTGAAACAGCTCCAGCTCCGACTTTTGCTCCACATCCGCCGCCGCGCCGATTTCCCGGCTCTGCCTTGTTCTGCTGTTGTCGTATTCCAGGCGCATCAGGTTCGGATAAATAATGCGCAGCTTCTGCATACCGTCGGGAATGTCGTCTTCGTCTGTCAGGGTTATTTTAACATAATCCTGCGTATTGGTCCCTTCATAAAACGGACGGGCCGTTACTTCCAGGTAGCTTCCCCGGATTTCACGCATATCGCGCAGCGGGACAAGCGGTATGGTGTCGATTGTCAGGCTTCCTTTTTCCTTTAATTCCACAACCGTAACGGATTTTTCCTGCTTTGCTTCGGAAAAAGAGTATTTTAACGGCGTGCCGCAGTAACGCACCGTATCCCGGCCGATTGACTGCGGACTGTGGATATGGCCCAGCGCCACATAATCAAAGGCATGAAATACATCCGCGTCCACATTGTCAATCCCGCCGACGGTGACCTCCTCCGATTCACAGCGCCCTGCGCCCGTAACAAACTGGTGCGCCACAAGGATATTCCGGACAGACGGATCGACCTCCATCCGGTCAACCGCCATCTTTACCGCTTCCTGGTAGCGTTCGGGCATGTCCGCGTCTGTTTTTCCCTCCAAAGCATGGCGGACGGCCGCGGGTTTTAAAAAGGGAAGCAGGTGGATACACAGCCTGCCATACGGATCTTCCAGGGTGATTTTTGCGGCTGTGCCGTCGTAAACCGGGGATACAAACACCTCCGACCGGCTCATAAGCTTCGCGCCGAACGCAATCCGTTCCGCGGAATCGTGGTTGCCGCTTATGGAAAACACTTTTCTTCCCTGCCCGGCAAGGCCGGTTAAAAACCAGTCAAACACCTGCACCGCTTCGGCGGAAGGCACGGTCTTGTCGTAAATGTCCCCTGCAATGATCACGCCGTCCGCCTGCTCGGTATCTGCAATGTCCAGGATCCGGTTTAAAATGTATGTCTGATCCTCTATCATCGGAAATTCATTGACGCGTTTCCCGATGTGAAGATCGGAGATATGTAAAAATTTCATGGCTTTCTCCTTTTTCATGAAATCTGTTTTTTGGTTTTTCAATTACTGCGGGCAGGTTCCAATTTTTGTTCGTATCTGTAAAAAATAAGCGAACAAATCAGGTGGACCGCCATACCGATTCCAAATAAGTAATTCTTTGCAATCGACACATCCGCTTTGACAATTTTCCCATCGGGTGCATTACGCCATGAGGTCAATCCCATATGTTCTTTTGTGTGATCTGCTCTTGCTGCAATGACTTCCGCTACGGTATTTCCGTGAACGGCAAAGTGCATCTTATTTTGTACTGTCGCGAAGAAATCTTTTGTAATTTGACTATCAAGGGAATAGTAAACATTATGCTGGTTCTTCATTTTCTCACCCCTGTTTCCAATCACTTATACCGTACTTGGATAAAAGCTCTTTTGCCTGCCGCCATCAAAAAATAAAACCCTTCGCTACATTCAATAATTCCTTAAAATTCACTCTTACATCCTCTATATCTACATTTTTTCCCCAACTCAGCCTGATCGACTGATCTATATTGTCTTCTGATATCCCCATAGCGCTCAGCACATAGCTTGGGCTATAATTACTTGAAGTACAGGCAGAACCATTTGAAATCCCGCAATAATTCTTACTTGACAACATCAATGCTTCTGACGATACCCCTTCTAACTGTATGTTCAGAGTAGAAGAAATACATCGTTTAGGATTTCCGTTCATCCTATACTTCAATCCGGATTGCTCCAGCAGTTCTATTATCAATCTTCGTATGTTCAAATTGTCGCTTTCATCTTTCTTATATTCAACAAGGGCTATTTCACATGCTTTTCCAAATCCTGCTACCAGAGCAACCGGTACCGTCCCAGGACTAATCCCATGTTCCTGTTGCCCTCCATACATAACAGGCAAAACCGGCGGCCGTTTATAATTCTTCCTTCTGAGAATTAATGCTCCAATTCCTTGTGGTCCATACAGCTTATGTGCGCTAAACGACATCATATCATATTGAATTATCTGTAATTCATCCACTAACTTTCCACAGCTTTGTGTCGCATCCATATGAAATAACGTACCGTTCTCATTTAAAACATCACCCACTTCCTTTACCGGCTGGATAATTCCTGTTTCATTATTTACATGCATCATGGAGACTATCAATGTATCGTCACGAACAAACTTAAGGATCTTTTCAGCATCCACTTCACCAGATGGCTCCGGAAAAACATAGTCAACAGAAAATCCTTTTTTTTCCATAGATTTTGCCGTCTCCAATATTGCTTTGTGCTCAATTGCAGTTGTTATCATATGCCGCTTTCCTGTTTTCTCAGCATATTCTTTCAGCCCCTGAAGCGCTATATTATTACTTTCTGTGGCTCCACTGGTGAAAAAAACATCTTCTGAAGGAATATCCAGCAGTTTCGCCACCTGCGTTCTGGCATGTTCAACGATACTGCGTGCCTGTTCCCCATAATTATGAGTCCTGCTGTCAGAATTGCCAACATGATTCCTATAAACATCCATCATCACATCAAGAACACGGGAATCAATCGGGGATGACGCGTTATAATCCAGATAAATACTCATATCAGCCCATCACTCCCAACTTCAATAAACTGTCTAAATCTTTTATAAAATTAGTTCCAGACAAGTAAGAAATCCCTCTTTCTATATGCATTTTAATATATTTGGCCATTATTTCATGTTCCGTCGGGATTCCCATCCTTTTACACCACGCGATCATCAAAGCCTCATACAAATCACTGTATTCCCCCGCGAATGTGTACCATGACAATTCCACATTACTGTCACCGTCAATATGTTCCGGAGTAGGAATCGTGTTCTCTTTTAAGGAATAACAAAAAGCCCACCGGCAAAGAACATTCCAATTTTTAATTCCTGTCCGTCCTTTTAGTCTAGAAAGCCGCTCCTTGGCATGATTGGATAATCTTATTTGTCTTAAAATCATTGTTCCTCCTCCCACCTGTATCCGGTTTGAATGGTTGTACATTTTTTTTCATCATCATAATCCAGAGTATACTCATTTCCCACATTTTCTTTTATCGCCTTATAATATTTGCCATAAATCTCTGAATCCGTTGAAAGCACAATTGTCTGGTCACTTGCATTCGGAACATACGTCTGGAGCAATGCCATTCTGTGTTTTGAATCTAATCTTGACAACGGCGTATCAATAATAACCGGAAGTTTTCTCCTTGAACAGATTGCCAAAGCCCAAAGCAGCGAAACAACCATAAGCTGCTTCTCCCCGGCAGAAAGGCGTTCTTTCGGCACCTCATTCCCCAGATCATTCAAATATTTCAAATCAAGCGTCACAGAATCCATTTCAATTCTGGCTATCATTCCTTTTTTATTTGCAAGCTGCATATAACAGTCCGTCATAGCATTCGCTAATTTTCCTATTTTTTTCTCCTGAAGCAGAACTTTGTAATCATTTAACAGTTCTATTGCCAGATGCGAATATTTAACTATCCGCGCATAGTCATCTCTTGTTTCTAGTTTACTTAACATTTCTTCCACATACCTGTTAAATTCTGTATTCGCTTTTATTGCAGCGCTGTTTAAATGGGGACGTTTTATACGGCACTCATCAAGTTTTGCTTCTATTTCGTTTTTTTCATGTTTCAGTCTAATTATTTTTTTATAAATTTTTCCTATCTTCTCTTCATCAATCTCAACAGAAAGCAGACTCTCCGTACTGTGGAGTTCTCGTTCCGTGTCGTCACGCTTTTGAAATAACCTTTTCGTATCTTCCGCCTTTTTATTTAATTTGCCGTCGCAAAGCTGTATAAGCTGTAACCATGCTGAATCCGATAAATTATACACAGGCTGATTATCAACATTTTCCGCTTTGCTGGTCACATACGCAATAAAATCAGACAAATCCTTCGACAAATTGTCTTTTTGATATAATTGATAAAATTCTCGAATCTTTTTGAGAGCCATCTTATTTTCTTTATCATCACGTTCTTTCGAAGAACACTCCCTAATATCATCCAGCAAATTTCGTACCAGAAGTAAAGGCAATTCCGACGCAGCTGCTTCCAACAACTGCTCCTGCTGTTTTGATTGTATCACACTTAACTCAGCCCTTTTCTTGAAATATTCCTCTTTCTTTTCAAAAATGTCACCTCCCTTAGTAGTATAATCAATTCTTGATTGTTCGATCTTCTTTTCCTGTGCGATTAATTGTTCTTCTAAATTATGTATTTTCTGATCTAAATCACATAATTCCTGTTCGGCATCCTCCTTGGCTTTTCTTAATTTAAAAGCCACTTCTTCCTTGAAATCGGTTCCGTGCTCTTTGCCACTTCGCTTCAGTAATTTATTGAGATTTCGTTCCAGGCTATCTAATATTTCGATTCCAAGAAGCGACTTAATCGAATCTTTCATTTTTTCATCCGCATTATCCGCTGCAAGTTCTGCAATTTTCTCACCGTCAAAGAAAAAGAAATTTGATAATCCGCTTGGCAAAAGACTTTCCATAAACATTGCCCAATTTTCAGTTAAAAAGTTATTATGCACTCCTTCCTGTAGCACTTCTATACGATCCATAATTTTTCGTTTATTGCCTTCCCAGCTTCGCCGGACGACATAATACACGCCATCCAAAATAAAATCCAGTTGAATAAATACTAAATTAGATTTATCGTACTTATTGACATATGAATCTAAATATCTGCTATATGATTGTAACTTACTTTCCGTATATGCAAATGAATTCTTGCCATAAAGAACTAACAATACTGCCTCTAAAATAGTAGTCTTTCCTCTTCCGTTCATACCCCCAATCAGGACAACCTTTTTATTGCTGTCGAATACGAATTCATTTGTTCCTTCATATATACCAAAATTATGTAATATAAGTTTCTTAATGATCATTGTCATCTTCCTCTTCGTCAATTGCCTTATCAATCTCATCATCCTGAGTCATATTTGCAGAATAGGAACATTCTTCACGTAAAACAGGTTGTTCCAAAAACTTTTCATTATAAACTCCGCCGAATTCTTTCTTTCTTTTCATTTGTTCCGCATAATAAAACGTTGCATCATTTTCATCCCGGTAAAAATTACTTTTAATAACATTCTCCAAAGAATCCAACAATCCCTTTTTTTGATCCAGCCCTGTTGATTGATTTTCAACATCAATCAAACTATACATCATCTCAAACAAAAGCTGTTCGCTGTTATATTTATCTCTCTCACAAATTTTCTTTAATAATTCCCATTCTTCCTCGCCAAACAAATGCGAATGGATCCACTCAGGATCGTCAAATGGGACGCCATATACTTCTTCATAAATTCGTGGAAGCGAATCATCAAATTCATGTTTTCCAAACACCCATATTCTTCTAATCTCCCGAAGCTCAACATTAGAAATCAATTCTATCTTTCCAAAATCCTCCGGACAGTTTTCATTCAAATTCTTTTGAATCATCAGTAATTTCCTAATCCATTTATCTCTGATTTCTTTGGTATAGGGTCCATGATGCAGCCGTTCATAACTTCCCTGTAACGAACCGTTCATTTTTCTAAAGCTTCTGCGTCCCCGATCTTCTGCCTCATTTCCAAATTCATTGCGAAACTTCAAAAGCGGAGACATCCATGCTTTTTCATCGTCATTGGCAATCATTGCCTCCATGGATTTATCACGTTCTACCATCGTGCAAACCCAGCATCCAAATCTGCTCTTCCCACAACTTGGCAAATCCTTTTCAACCATCAACGGGCATTCATTATCTTCTGACGCACCACGGTAGATTGTCATAAGTTCTTTATTGGAATATCCCCACGGGTTCTTATATTGCATTAAATAAACCCATACGTCATCATCTGTCCAATCTTCCAGCGGAGAAAATACAAGTTCATTCGCCAGAGAGGGATTCGGGCTAAGCAAATCCCTCACCCTCATTTTTTCATATTTAGCCATTGTCTTCGCCCTGTTTGCGCTTTCTGACTTTCTGGTTCCAATCACCAAAATAATCTCTCCGTGCTCCGCAATCTGCTCTTTAATGAAACGATTAACAGGCTGGATTTTCAAACGATCTGTACACCATCTCAATTTTTTTCTGGGAAATGGGTAACCTTTTCCCAGAAAATTTACCCAAAATGTATTATCGGCGTTCGGTGTCAGTATATGTGTCTTAAAAGGCATTCCATTTTCATCAGAAATTTTCTCCAATTTATCTAAGGATGTTTTAGCCCATCTTGAAATCACCAGTGACTCTACCAATGTATCCGTATTTATCACATGTACTGGCTTTTTCAATTCATCCGGAGATAATTGTTCGAGTGCATACCACACAAGCTGTAAAGTAGCCGTACTATCCTTGCCTCCGGAATATCCTATAACCCATGGTATTTCATCTGCCAAATACAGATTGCGCACCGTTTCCATCATTCCTTCAATCAGTTCCTTGTTTACATTTGTTTTACCAACAACAGCCATCCTCTTCCTCCGGTCAATTATGTTCAAATCCCAACTCAATTTCTTTATCTTCATCATTTAAAGGTATCTGTAAAAGTTTCTTAATCATATTGGCAATCAATCTTACTGCCTGCTCGTTCGCAATCATTCTTCCATTCGTCCGGATCGCCCTTTTATGCCAAATCCCTGCCGTTCTTCTCCAATTAATATTCTCTATGCCCTTTAAAACCGGATCCAATTCTACCTTTTGATTATCATAGAAATAGCTGCCTACCTGTCCGAGCGCCTTTATCACCACACCTTGTGTAACGATATATTTCTCCCTCAGTTCTTTTTTTGAGAGTTCAGACGAGCACAGTTCCCGCCACGGTTTCATGTATTTAACAACGGAACTCCAGTAATCCACAACAAACGCTTCCGCATCCTCCGTTACATCTTTCCCACTCAAAATTCTTTTGTTCGCTTTGTAAAATGTGTTTAATGTAAAAAGGTTTGATGCAAACTTTCCAAGATTATCCTTTTCTTTATCTGTATATCTGTTCAAAAAATCGATCCGGAAAATAACATTCCTGGTCATCACAGCCAAGGGATCTCTGGAATCATAAAGTTCCGAAATTGAATTTGACGTCTTTATCGCATGTTTGTTCAAATCCGTAAAAATCTGCTGACTCCTTGCCAATCCTCTGTCCTCATATAAAACAACTGCAATTGTTTCCTCACCCAAAGATTCATCCTCTTTTAGCGCTTCCAATATTGCAGCATTCCGATGCTGCCCATCGTTAATTAAAAACCGGGCGTCCATAGATACCTCTAAAACCCCAACATCACTGGAACTATTACTTTCCTGATAGTTAAAATCTCCGTCAATAGATGCGGCTAATGCCGAAAACACATAATTTTGTTTATTTTCAACAATATATCTTCTAATAACCGGAATTCTGGATTCATTTAATCTGCGCTGCGCCCGAAATTCCGGCGGAACGTATTCCTCCTCGCCAGGAAATAGTTTCGCAAGCATCTTCAATGGTACCATAGCAATATAATAAGTTCTCTCAGCCTGAATCCCTTTTACAACAGGAAATTTATATACAAATTCCATATTCCCCTCCAAAAAATGCTATACTTAAGTATACCGCTTAAGTATAGCATTCATATCTTTTCCGGTCAATGCATTTCTTTGTAGAACTCCCAAAATGCTTTATCCTTTACATACACTGGTTTCAAATTTCCGATTTTAATAATACTGTGATGTTTTTCCAAATTCTTTATCGCATGGAACAAAACTTGATTTTCCTGGCTCTTAGATTCCGTTTTAAAAACAAATTCCACATCCGAATACTTTAAATCCGAAACATTATGAACAGCCCATGTCAGAATGTATTTAGAATAATCATCTTCGCCGCTTCCAAAGTGTTTTAAGAATTGCGTAGACAGGATCACTCCAACACCAAACTCCCTTCCCTCTTTTAGAATTTTCTTCAGAGAAGGAAACCCTTCGCTCATAAAATTATCGGCTTCATCAACTAAAATCATTTTTGTCAACTGTCTGAAGTTGCCCTCCATCTTGCTGGAGCCGGAAGCCTGCATTTGTGAGTAGAACAAATCCAAGGTAATCGCTATAATAAGACTTTGTATATCCGGATCATATCCTAATAAATCAATCACAACAACGCCTTTTAATATATCAAATAGCAATTTCGTTTCGTTCGGATTCGATTCAAAAATTTGGAACATATGAAGTTTATCAAGCGCCGCAGCCAACGAATCTCCTTTCTTTATTGCATCATCATTTGCATATCTCTGATACACCTGATCAAAAGTGGGCGCTTCACGTTCCCATGTTGCAGGATCCCCAGGATTTATACCGGCTAAAGCATATGTATCCATAATACACTGCAGTAATATAGCTTGCTGTTTAGGCCCTAAATGATATACCTTTGAAATTGTATCCTTAAATGCATTGGCAGTATGTGTCGGCAATAACGGTTTAAACACCGTCGATTTTGTAAGGGCAAGCGGATTAAACGGCAAATGATATGGTTTATAAACGGTAGCGTTCGTTGCCTGGATAAAATCGGCCTTGCTTTCATTATAATCCCCTTTATAATCAAATATCAGGATTCCCAGGGGTTTCTCCTCTACATTTCTAACCTGATTCCTGTAAAGCTGCGTAATAAGGGATTTCGTAAACTGTGTCTTTCCGGTACCCATTGTACCGATGATTCCGGTATTTGTGTGAAATAACTGCGTTGTATCATTCGGGTTCCATATGACAGGGGTTCCATCCTGATCATTGCTTCCAAATAATACCTGTATACATGCGCGTTCCCCGTCAGGCTCCGCTTCCTTTGCCACAAAACCAGAATCCGTATTTTCTGCTGCCGGAATATCACGCTCCATCCGAACTTCATCATCCACCGGTTCTGCTTCTTTTGAACGTACACTTCCAAATACCGTACACTCATCCAATATTAACAATTCCCTGTCCCTTCGACTATGAATATCTTTATAAATATCTGATACATCTTTAAGAATCAAACCAAATTCATCCTGCTCCGGCATTTCGATAAAATAAACGGCATCTTCCTTAAACGAGGCTTTTCGGTCTACAATTCCCTTTCTGAATGACAACACCGCCCCTTTCCCGAGAAGTTCCTGTATGTCTTCCGAAATCACATACTTTTCATTTAAAATAGCCTCCCGGTAATGTTCCAGGATTTCGTCCCAATTCTGCGAATCATCAACATGATATACCTGCATTTTTTTACAGCTGGTAACAAATATCTGCATAAGGAAATTCCGATTCACCTTATACAAAATTGTGTCCTTTCGCTCCTCTTCCGGATTAAAAGCATTATGAAATCCGGTTGCAGTTGCAGAAACCTGTTCAAACGCTTTCTTAACCACTCCCACATCATTGATTCCGGTTTTCACCTCGGTCGGATACAAATATATCTTTGGAACTTCTCCGCTTTTATCCAGTCCTATGAACAGGAGATCGTCACTTGTAGGTCCTTTTTCAAATCCCAGATTTTTTGCAGACAAAATGCCGTCCCCTTTTGATAATCCAACACCGCCTGACACTCTTAACATCTCTTCAAGCGAAACAGGAACCCATACGATATCCTCATGTTTTAAAAATGCAAGCATAAATTTAATAGCAGCAACCATACTTATTTTTTCACGGCTAAATGTCGAGTCTTTATTATGTTTTTTAGACGATATAAGTCTAAGCAGCCAATCTCCATTCACCGCATTAAACAGATTGATAATTCTTTTTATATCTTCCATATTGGCATCAGCGCCTTTTGTCTTAAGATATTCCTGAATAACCATTGTGTACTGCTTTGATTTATTTGTAACCGTAATGGCATCATACCCACTGCTCGAAGTATACTGATCGCTGTAGTGGATAATGAGCAAATCACTGTCTGCTTCTTTCTCACTGAAAAAATCAAGATCCACTTTGGGCTCTACAAACACCACCCAATTAGAGCATTTATAAATATAATCCATTTTATATTCAACCAATTCATCAATCTGTGTTGAGATACTGGTGCCTGAATGATAGGGATTTCCTGTCGCCTCTACCTGCATCAATGCGTTATACATTGACGCAAGTTTTACCAGGGGTGTATGTTCCGCATATTTTATACCATATCCTGTTCTGTACCTTTGTCCGTATTTACTGGATGGGATTCCGGATAGTATTCCGCCCAGGGAAATACCTGTTTCAATTTGATCCATTGTAGCCTGCTCAGATGTTACTTCTGACTCCATCTCGTAAAAGGAAATATGCGCATATGTATAAGATTTACCATCGTCTTTATGGAAATAGCACTCCAGATTTTTTGACAGAATGCCTTCCAGATTACTCATAGCAGTTCCATTTACAACAAACAGCTTTTGTTCTGCCAGATATTTTTTTAATGATGTGTAATCTCTGATAGTATAAAAAACATTCCCTATAATATTTTCTGTGTAAATATGAAGTTCTAATTTAAAAAGCCGGTCCACATCTGCGTCCCGATTGACTGCATGAATAAAAAACTGGGCCAGTCCAATAAACACCTCGCTGCAATCTCCCATGTTTATAAGATTGATCCGAATTGTCCTATTATAAATATCATCAAATATATAACGAAAATGAGATATAAATTCTGAAATTTTCTCTTCCACAAGCTTAGGTATATAACGCCTGTTCCCTCTGTACTTTTTATTTTTAGCCGGCGCATAATACTTCCATTCCTGAGAATATAATTGGTTGGAAACTTTGTAAATTTTCTTTGCTCTCTGGATATAAGGTAAAAGATTTATGGAATTTAGCCTGCCCATTACAATATCCGTAGCATCCTCCAAACCGTGTTCTTCAAGCAATGCCAATTGATATGCCAAATTGATTGGATGAAATGGCGTCAACAAAATCTCGTCTGCTTCCCTCCCTACGGAAATCGTTCCCAAACAAAGAACGTCCTCCTGCTCAGAGGAAAGATTTTCCCCATCCTGTAAGCCGGCGAAACAGTTTTCAAATTCCTGCAAATATTTTTTCACAGATTTTAACAAATCTCCTCCCAAATACGCCAATGTTGGAATCGTTCTTATTTGTTTGAATGCGGCAAGCAATTCCAGATAGGACTCTTTTAGCCCATTCGGAAGTTTCAATTCATATTGCTCCATGTCAGCCTTATCTGATATATAAAAATTTTTTATTTCTCCTGCCAAAACCTGCTTATCAATAAAAGCCTGTTCTATCTTAAGTTCACGAAGCAAATTAGCTTTTACAAAGTATTCCTGTGATTCACTTAAAACAGCCCCATTGTCGAACACAAAGCTGCGTTTTGCCGCAAGTTTTTCTTTCAGAATTTTTCGTCCAGTTATTTCAACGCTTTTCACTTCATCCGGGTATAGAATCAGCGGAACCAGGATCCCCGCAAAATTAATATCAATTTTTATTCCGCTTCCATAATCAGATAATTCCTCCTCAGAAGTATGGATGTGAAGCTTTTCCTCATATTTACAGCTATATATCTCATTATCTTCCAGCTTGTACGAAATAACCTGAGCCGCGTTTTTGTTAAATATTAAATCCGTTCCCACTCCCGCCAACTTGATTCGACTGTTCTCTTTTTTATTTTTATATGCAATCGTAAAACTATGTTTCACCGTGGAATCCATATACTCTGCCGCAATATCAATCATACATATCTTAAATACATACTTTACCTTATTTGTTTCATCATTTATTTCAATCTTGTGAAAGGTGATTCCTTTTCTCTTAAATCTGAACAGAATATTCTTACCGTCTTTTGTACATATTGCGTCATCCGAAAAAATACCGCTTTTTGCAATTTTTGTATTACATGCCACCTGAATATGAATGGATGAATAATGCTTTGGGTTAAAAATCAATATGTTTTTATTTCTTTTTTTAGCAGCCTGCACTCCGTCGTTGCGAATGATAAATCCTTCATTTGCAGGGATTACATTGAAAGGCAGCTCTCCATATACAATAATATCGTCATCTTCAATCTTAAGCGGATTATCCAATTTGGCTTGCTTGCGTTCCCTTGCAGCCAAAATTTCCGCATACGCAAATGAACTGCTCCAATTTTCAGCATCTTCTTTATATGCTTTTTCAATCTTAAGAATCATATCATCTTCAAAGACATTTTTCAGTTCCGACTCAAGATTTCCGAACCTGTTTCCTCTGTCTATTCTTTCATACAGAGCATTATTTTCTTTTATATTACGATCAATTTGGGCATCTTTACAATTTTGATATTCTATCTTTCCATTCACATAAAAAAGACGGAAACCCGGAAAATTACTTTTCTCAATCTCTCCGCTGCTCATAATTGATAATAAATCACGATATTCATAAATTGACGCTTTATCGCTAAATACATCTGCATCCCGACGTTCCAGTTCAAACCGAAGGATCCTTTTCTCCGTATTCGTAAGCTGTGAACTTATTTTAACCATAGCACGAATCTTAGACATTAATTGTTCGGCATAAAATGGCATTCCACTGGCAGACATATCATTCGAACCACTCTTTGCACTATCAATAGGATTTGAGGAAATCATTAAAAGCGGTTTCTTTTTCTTATTTGCATCATTTCTTAATGTTGCACACAAAAAATCATTTGTCATTCCATTGATTTGCGCAGCAACAATTACCTCGTCCTCAATGACCTTTAAGGTATATGTTTTATATTCCGTTCCGTCAGGACATAAATAAACGTATTCACCGATAGTCCGATTGCATTCAGCCAGCATTCTCAATGCCTCAAAAACCTGAGTAACCATAGTATCGTTATCCAATTTCAAACAAAAACTCTCGCCCTTCAGTAATGTTTTCTTAGATGCTTCGGTTTGAAAGAAACCATTAATTTCCTTTGCAATAAAATTATAAAATTCGTTTAACATATTGTGCATCTCCACTATCGCTCTTTTTTTCAATTAAATTCAATTTTGTAAAAAATTCCTGCAGATGTTCTTTTGACGTCTCATCCAGATAAAATCCTCTTTTTTCATACTCTATAAACAAATCATTTAATCTGATTTTCACTTTATTCCGTAAGCAGATTTTTGTCAGGAAAATAATATCGCGTTCTGTAAGGTTGAGGACTAACCCCGACTTCTTTCGATTTTTAATCCAACGGGTTTTACAAAAATCCAAAAATTTTTCGTTATAAGACTGATTTGCTCCTTTTCTCTCCGTATTCAAAAACTGCAACTCAATGCACTTATATAAATGCCTGATTGCACTCTCTGTTTTTGAACTGCTTGGTTGATTTCCAATCTGCTCAAAGCCTTTATAATCTCCTATATAGGAGCAATATACTGATTCAGCTTTTGTTATTTCTTCTGCTAACAAAGCATCTGTTTCTGCGTTTGCTTCTGCCAGTTCACCAAAAGTAATGTAATCATACATTTCCTCTTCAGACGTCTGATTCAGCACTTCTAAAGTAATTGCATGGCTGAACATATGAGTTATACTTCCTTTTAATTTTTCCCACCCTTCTTCACAACACAATCTGTTTTTACTCACTCTCTCCCAATCTAAAGCATAGTAAAATGGAACCTCCCCATCTCTTCTTCCCGTACAAAAATGGTCTAAAATAATACAGGTCTGTGATGTATAGAAAAAATAATATACCGAAAACAAATTAGAAAAGTCTTCCAATGACGTCATTCCCATTTCGAGCATGAAATAAAAATCACTTTTAAATCTGTTTTGTATATCTCTTTTCACTGCGAAATATGGCATCTGCCGGTCTGCCTTAGAAACTTTTTTAGCTTCTATTGTTTTTATGACCATTTCTTCTAACACATTAAATTTGTATCTATTTTTTTCCCGTTCTATGTTCTCGCAATCCGACTGATCCATCCCAAAAATCGAAAACAAGAAGTGAGCCAGATTTTCTGCACTTTTATGTAAGACTGTCTGATACGGATAAAGACCAATATTATCAGCAAAAAAACTATCGCCTGTAAAAAACATATTTTGCAGCAAATCCCTAAAGTAATTTAAATCTGCTTCCTTTATTTCTATTTCTTCTAAAAGTTCTGTACACAATCCCTCAAACTCGATTGGCTCTATTTTTTTGTTTAATGTGTCCCGAAAAAATCCACTGACTACATCCTCAAGTTCTGTTATAACCGGATCTTTTGTTTTTTTAGTTGTTTTATAAGGAAATAATTTAAACTGATCATCATGTTTATGCGTAAGTCTCCTGGAATCGGCAGCTCTTAATTGCGTATCTTTAGCATTAAAGTTCTTTATAAATTTTTCTTCACTGAATCTGTAACCCATTACTCCACCACCTTAAACTTATATCCGAACATCCCCCGTGAAACAACCGCCTTCTTACCATGTTCGGAACGTACTACTATGTTCTTTGTTAAAGATCCTGTTTGTAACATACGATTCACAAAACTGATAAAATCCGCATAATTGTTTCTATCATTCGCTGTTTGAATATATCCCTGGTTCAGCTTATACAACAACTGGTAAAGAGAGTAATCAATATCCAACTTAATCACATCACCGGATGGATCTTCAAACGCTACCAAAACTGTTGGGATAAACCGTTGCAATTCATCCGCTTCTACCGGACTTGGTATATGATGAATACTGGGCTCAAACTTAACCTTCTCATATAAATAAAATTCATTCTGTCTATTATCTAAACATAAATTACCGTCTCCATCACTTCCGCACCACTGTGTAACAGCCTTTTCAACCATCCCATACAATGAACCAAGATTTTTATATTTTCCGGAATTATACCAAAATAAATCCTGTAAATATCTGCCGTATAGTTCCTCCTTGGCCCCTCCCTCTTCAATGGAATGAACACGGACGATCAATAAATACTGGCTTTCAGGACTTTATCATTCTTAATTTTTTTAATCACATCAACATCACAAATAACATCTCCAAACGCATTCTCTGCAAATGCTTTCATGATTTCAGAAGAAATATCAGCTCTTACATAATATGAGATTGCATCTTCATCTGCATGTTCCGATCTGGACAAAAGCGGATCGTATTTTTTTAATATATTCATTAACACTGTTACATCCGTAGAATCAAACAACAATGCAGGCGTAATTTGTTTTAAAAATTCTTTCAGATATTCAGACTCATTTGAAAGAATTTTTTGAAATTTCTCGTAACTAAAATCCCGCGATATTAAAATGTTATATACAAAATTTAGTATTTCTCTTGTAGTGAGGATCACCTTATCCTGAATCGTAGTCTTAACAAGAAGTTCTGCTACAAATCTCTGTCGTTCTGTCTTTCTCATATACTCGTAGTTCTTTTTTACCGGACACTTTTGTGAGAGCGGACAAGATGAACATGATTTCAGATACGACTGATAAAATAAATTTTCTTCCCGGGGATGAAATACTTTTTCCAGAATACGTTCCATATACCCCGCATGAACCCCATCTGCCGAAAGACTGTACATATGGTAATCAGAAAAACTAACATGCTGAAAATGGCTGTTTTCATCATATTCTTTTTTATTGACCTGTGTAGTGAGTATATGATTCTGTTCAACATATTTTTTTAATAAGCGGAATGAAGCACCATATTCAGATTCAATAAAATTACTCAGCACACCCAGATTAATTGCCAGTATAATGTTTTGACCGGGTTCTTGTAGATTTTCATCCTTATAAGGTGTGAGAAAATCACTCAACGTCTCAATAGCGGTTTTGGAAGGGGAACTGCTTTCTGTCGCATCATTGTAAACATGGTATTTCTCAAGCAATTTTTCTTCATCTGCATTTTTAAGATATGAGAGAAGGTGCGATTTCCCATCCCCTGCGCTTCCACACAAAAGAACAAGCGTCTTTTTCCCGGACGCATTAATTTTACGAAGCAGTTCCTTCAAATCTACCTCAGCAGTTCTAACAACATGCATATACTTTTTAAATGAATCAAACTCCTCTATATCATCAATTGAATCACTTGAGGATTTACGAAGCCGATTTAGTTCATTTGAAAACTTACAACTTGCCATAAAATTCTCCTTTTGCCCCAAAATCAGTCAGAGCGTGTTAGAAAATACATTCTGACAAATAATTTTTCAAGCACGTTCTGATATCTCTATAAAACTGACTATAAACAAAACATTGTGTTCCTGTTCTTTTCCTTTCATTCTATTATATAGATATAATACATTCTTTTCAACATGATTCTTCCATTTCAGACATTTATTTATAAAATCCAACAAAATACTTTTACTACCCTTGTCCCATTTTAATTATTCAAAATAAGACGTATCCAGTTTAAATATATGAAACAACTGTTGGCTCTTAACTCCAATTTCGTATTTAACCATTAATTCCGCAAGTAACTTCCCATCTATGATTTTCAAATTTTTTTGCTGCTGCTCTTCTACATACCTGATTGCACCTTTTGTATAAGAAGACGTCGTAATAAAAACACCTTTCTGAACGCTTTTCATTGCCCCAACAAAAGCCTGTAAATCTTTGCTTCCAACTTTTTGGCTCTCTTTATATCGCTTTGCCTGAAGATAAATCAAATCAAGACCTAACTTGTCCTCACTTATGATACCATCTATTCCCCCATCATGGGGGCCGCCAACAGCCATTCCAGAATCGGAGTCATACCCATATCCCATTTTTATAAGCAAATCTACTATTAACCGCTCAAAAAAACTAAAATGTTGTTCTAAAATGGAAGAAAGTAATGATGAATACAATTCATCCAACTGTTCTTTGTAAGCGTTTGCAATTTTCTCTTCCGGTAACATTTCGCCCTGTATAGGGGAATTTAGCGCACTTTCACTGATCTCAATTTTTTGTTTTTCATCCAAAAAACAATACGTTGTCTTTCTTCCATCTTCAGAAGCCATCCTAAAATATTTTCATGGGACTTGATTTCATTTCCTCACAGCAAACAAGCCTCCCCTGCCACCGGCAGG
>OFGB01000041.1_pt1 | contig 94152 bp, 82 predicted proteins | sample 1521491 | NCBI WGS metagenome assembly OFGB01 (sample SAMEA3504095, study PRJEB24116) | mouse gut metagenome | biome: mouse gut; feature: mouse-associated habitat; material: faeces | place: Denmark | collected 2011
CAATCATAGAGGAATTCATGAGATTAGAAAATCCGCAGGAATATTTGGCGCTTACGTTTTTAAATTATATTCCTCTGGCAAAATACCAATTATTTGAAATTGTTCAATCAATTTTTCTATTGAAGTTTTATTTGAATAATAAATTGTTTTCCATCCAAGTTCTGTTGCTATTGATATATTTTCCTTTTGATCATCAATCAACAAAATTTGATATTCTCCATATATCACATCTTTCGATTTTACGAATTTTGAAAAGTCCTTAAATGTCTGCTCATGCGGCTTACTCATTTTTCGTTCATAGGACAAATAACGTTCTTTACAACATAATGGCAAATAATTATCTCTTATATATTTATCTCCATTCTCTCTATCAAGATTTGAAAAGGGTATAATTTCATACCCATATTTTGCCACATCTTCCATAAGTCTTTTCATATTTTTATTTGGCGACCACGTTTGCTGCCACCTTTCTTGAATTTTCTCCCATTTACAGTCATCTAAATTCTTCATATCATCCGAAACTTCCATAAGATATTCTTTAATAGTAATGTCTCCTAACATCATTTTATCATTGATATTAAGTCTATCTCCTTTATAAGTTGGTATTTTAATATCAAATTCCTGTTTTATATACATATAGAAATCATCTATATCCCCGTCTAAATAAACTCCACCCAGATCAAGAGCTATACAACGTATCACTGGATTTTTAGACTCTGAAAATGTTCTATCAAATTGTTTACTTATACTATCGACAAGATACCCTGCAGATAGTTCTGTTAATTCAAAAAATCTATTATATTGTCTGTCTATAAATGGAATTTTTACTCTTTCATCCGAAGAACTTTTTAAAACAAATATTCCAGACTCTCTTTTCTTTCCATCTATTTTTATTTGTCCCTTTAAATTAGCAACACCTTCTTTACCGGAATACGCTCTTACCTTTATTTCCTTATTCATCAAATCGTTATACAATTTAATCAATCTTTCTTCATTTGGAAAAGCACATAATAACATTGCCTTATCCCTAAGTTTTTCGATTTTCGCCCTTTGCATTGTATATTTATCATCTAATAAAAAATCCAAATCGTGTCCTATCACTCGTAGTTCAGCAGCATCTTCGGCAAACATATCAAATTTTTGTTTCACTTCTTTTGAATTATAATGCTTATTTTTACTCCATTGTTTACTTACCATTACACCCAATATAGCAAGTAAAACATTACTTATAAATATGTATACTGTTCCTAATGATTGATAAAAATTTAAAGGGATATTTAAAATATTTTTTTTTAATTCTGTACCTTCAATAATATTCAGAAAATTTGGTGCATTAAGCCAATATACAAGACATATCCATACGGACAAAAGAATATTTTGAATTAAATCATTATTCCTTCTGCACCAAAAAATGCCAACAATAAACAACATAATCAAAAAAAACGATATTTCAAATATATTATTCATTTTCTATACCCTCATTAAAAATAAAAATTGCTCGTAATTTCTTATATATTTTTCTATTCTATTTGAAGAACGCAAAATATAAGAAGGATGATATGATTTCACAAAAATTTTTCCATTATATTTATAGTATTCAAACCCTGCGTTTACCTCCTCCTTCTGTTCTTTAATCAATTTATTACATATTGTATCTATTACAATTTTTCCAAACATAAAAACAATACGTGGTTTTACTACATTTATTTCCTTCAATAAATTTTCGAAACAATTGTCCAGCTCTTCTTTATTGGGATACCTCAACTTCCCATCATCCCCCACCGGAGGACATTTTACTATATTCGTCTTATAAACACAATGCCCGTATTTCTCAGCAATTTTTTCCATTTGATTCACTAATTTCCCGCTGCGCGTTCTTTCGTCAAAAGGACGCTCATCGCTATTTTTCTTTATTTTTGCCGACAAACCAATCAGCATGATATCCGCCCTTACACTAGTATCCATTAGAGGCAATTGGCTTAGATATAAATTACATTTGTGACAATTTTCTATCGTTTCCATCATTCGCAATCCTTTCAATATAATCGTCTATTATTTTATCTGTCACATAAGAAAAATTTCCTGCCGAAAAATTATACTGGGTTTTTGTACCTTTCTGAACCTTTGTTTTGTAATAATCTATAGCAGAACAACTTTTTAACAAATTATCATACAACTCTGTGCCATGATATGGGCGAAATCGAAACGCTACTGCCCTAAAATTTCCACTCACTTTGTTGGAATAAGATTTTATATCTTCGACTAATTTTAATGTCTGACATAAATCATCTTCTGTCTCTTTCGGAAATCCACAAATAAAATATCCTTTTACATCTATTCCCTTTCGTAAAAGCATTTTCACAACATACATCACCATATCGGTAGTCCCTTCTTTATGAATCATTGTTCTTATCTTTGAACTTCCAGATTCTATTCCAATAAACAACTCATCACAACCACTTTTTTTTAAATCACTAATATAATCTTCTGCATTAATAAAAGATTGAATATGTGCCATTGCTCTCCAATGTAGTTCAGAAAAACATGAAAAAATATGGCTTGCAGATTTTATGCTGTTTACATTTTTTAAAAACAAATCATCTAAAACACGAATTGACTCTATCCCAGGCGTAATTTCTAAAATCCTTTCTATTTCTTCCTCAATACTTTTGTTACTTCTTACCCTTACTGGTATATCTGGATTTGAATATCTGGAACCAGAACAGAAGGCACAATTATAGATGCAACCTCTAGAAGTAATTATGCACTGCTCTAGTCTTCCATAATGATTATAAATTGCTCTATCTTTAAACAAAAAATTATCCAAACAAATATTATCCAGATTTTCTGGGAAATAACATGATTTGTTTCCAACATAATATACTTTACATCTCTCCGCCTCATATAAAATATTCTCTTTGCATACATTACGAACAATATCAGGAATAATCAGTTCACCTTCTCCAATTATCAACGATAGATAGTTATTCACATCCCATGTGATAATATCTTTCCAAATAGCTCCAATTGCTTTTCCTCCTAGTATAACATGAACCTTTCTTTCTATATTACTAATAATTTCTTTAACAATGTCCATATTTACTGAGAAAATATTAAATCCTACTGTTTTAAATGTACCATTATTAATAATATTTACAATATCTCTTACCCCTAGTCGATTGTAGACAGCATCTACTAATCCAGCTGAAATGTTTTCTTGATTTAATCGAGTCAATATATACCCTTGTCCTATTGGTGGCAAATATGTTTCTCCATCATCATAACTATCTCTATAAAGAGGCGAATTAAATATTATAATATCTTTTTCTTTTATATTATCTACTATCTGATCCAAATGTACCATAGTTTAACACCTCTTATATCATTATTTAACTTCTTTTTCTATTTCCTTAACCAAAACAGTTCTCTCATAAGTTTTTATACATAAATATAGTATTTTATTATTTAATTAGTGTCTGTTGATTAAGTTCCTTTTAGTTTATATTGGTTGCCATGTATCGTATATCCGCGATATAGCCAGATCAGCAGAAAAAATATTCGTTTATATATCCTAAAAAGATTCCGTTCCAGATGATGTCCGATCCGTGCTTTATAGTGTTCGGCTGTCCATATCAGGCGGCCGCTTTTATTGCAAGGGGCAAAGGATAGCTTTTCCAGACGACCATATCCCCCTATCAACACTGACATCAAGTTTTTCCCTAAATTTTACTTTCCCTCGAACTATGGGCCGTATCAAGGCTGTCTATTGCTCACAATGCGTTCTAAAACAGAATACACCTTGTTCTTATACATATACTCCTGCTGCTTATACGGTTCAAAAGTCGTCAGGATAGTCAGTGTATCACAAGTACCATCAACACACGGGATATTCCATCATATACCACCAAGCATTGCCAACACCTTCAGCGGACGCTAAATGCTATTCAAACAATTCACAGGCAAAATTCCCGAAAATGTCATTAATTTTGCTTTTATAGGAATACATTCTGGTAAATATTGTAAAGTTACTTAAAAAGCCTAAATCATCCTTATTCCCTGCCTGGAAAAAATCGCCCAGCAGATTTTTCGGGGAAAATATCTGTCCTTTTAGGCTGTCCCCTGATGTGTAAAAGGACACCTTCCTCTTCATTTCCAAACCGTCTCTCGAACACCACAAATCGCCGCCATCCTGCGATTCTCCTTCCTTATAAAAGAATTTAAAATGCTCCGGAGGGATGACTGACTCATCCGCAATACTAGCCCTTCCTACTTGATTCCTGAAGGAAAAGTTCCACCTGCTATTAAAATCAAAGCCCCCATCTAATGTAAAGCCTGAGTTTTTCTCTATCTCTTCCGTATCGACTGCTGGTATCCCCCATTTATTTGCCATATTTTCCGCAGCATTTTGCAGTATTTTTTTCGTTTCTTCACATTTATAATGATAATCGGAATTATAGTAAACCCAGTCATCCCCCCTGCCGCCATATAACATGTTCATAGCTTCTCCTTCCATGTTATTTGCATAGCTGGCCGCCCTCGCATTTTCCTTTGCAAATATTTCATATATCTCACCAACGATCTTCTGTTGATCCATTTCATCATCCCCGGATGTCCAGCGTTCGCTTGCGACATGCTTCCTCATCGCCAGGCAGCATTCCTCAAAAAAGGCCTCCAGCTCATTTTCGCTGATCTTTCCGGTATAAAAATTTCGCATATAACTTCCAATTTGTTTTTGCATGTCATATCCGAACCGGTTCCCGAATAGACTCTTAGGCATCGGCTGTTTCTCATAATAATTAGGGTACCATTCATATAACATATCAGACAGGTTTTTAGTTTCAAATGAATCCAAAAAATCTCTTGGTGATAGTTTTGTTAAATCTATCTGCTTTGCCCTTTCTCTATCCTCCAAAGCAGCCTTCGCCAATTCCAATGTTATATCCCTTGCAGGTGTGTTAAAATAAACGTTTCCCATATGCGCTTCCCTCCCGATCCAAAGTAACTGTTTTGTTGCCTATTGTCATTGCAGGATTGCCTCCGTTGATATAGTTATCGACATAAGCATGCAGAAAATGAATGCCAATGCTATAAACTTACTGATACGATTTCACAAAAAAGCCCGGGCAACGCCGGGCTGAAAAGAATGTTATTTTTTTATTTATATCCCTGCTGCTTCACCTGTTCTTTTGTTCCAGATAACAGAACCCGTAAGCAGGGATGGGCAGATCCTGCAGCAAACAGGTTTCACCTGTCAGCATATCGGTGAATTCACCCGGATCATGGGGGAAAGTAACTGTCTTTTCCCATCCGGTAAAATTAAATACACCGATCACCTTCTGCCCCGATGGAGATAGCGGCTGTCGCTCACTTTCCGGGGATCATCTTTATAACTGTAGTCATTCACCTGCGCCAGCTCATCCCCGCTGTATAACATAGGAATCCCCGTCTGCATGAACATCATTGCATGCAGTGTCAGATCGAACCGCACTGCCTTCTCCATCGCTTCATGATCCTGCTCAAATCCCGCTTTTTCTATACCGCACAGGCTGGCCGTAGTGCCGCAGAGCCGGGCATCGCCGCTGGCAATATCATCATTATAAAGTTCCCCTCTACTGGTACTGTTCCCAGAAAATCCCTGAAAATAATCGTTCAGATACCTCTTATGGAGTACTTCATCCGTGCCAAAGTTCTGATGAAGCCATTCGTAATCCAGCCCCCATCCAATGTCGTCATGGCAGCGGAGATAATTCAAAAATACGTACTTTTTCGGCAATGCATTCACCGCGTCCAACTGTCTGCGAAGCAAATTCGTACAGTTTTTGGCACAGTTCCGCAAACATCGATTCATTATTATAAAGTTCCATGTACAGCCACCGCAATTCTTCTATATGGCGGGCCATACGGTCTTGAAACAGCATTTCTTCTTTTTTCGTCATTCTTGCCACCCTCTTTCCTTAAATCAATCCCAGTTTTTCAAACGCATTATAAAGGCCGTCTTCCGTCACAGACGGGCAGACCATATCGGCTATCTTCTTCAAGGAAGAACTTCCGTCGGCCATACAAATGCCCGTTTCCACAGCCTGGAGCATCTCCAAATCATTCATACTGTCTCCGACGGCAATGGTATCCTCCCTGGAAACACCCAGAAATTCACACAATCTTTCCACTGCCTTTCCTTTATGAAAAGCCTTGCTGGCCAGTTCTCCATTCACAATGCCGCAGATATCTTCGTCCTGAATGCAGAAATCAAATTCATCCCGCAATACCTGCATAGGCTTTTTCAACCGTTCTGCACCCCTGCTCATAAATGCCATCCCATAGATAGGCTCTCCGTCGTACTCTGACATGGGATGAATGCCCAGCTCATTTTCAATCTGAATCCGCCACCGCAACAACTCGCTGTTCGCTTCGGACTGTGCATTTTCCGCAAGGAACTCCTTAAACCCCTCATCCGTATAACTGCTATTTCTTCCTCCTATGGTACGGTAAATGCCGCTTTCCTTAAAAACATCCAGCACCCTGTCCTGCTGCTCCGGGGTCATCGGGCAGTCATAAACCACCTGGCCGCCATACTCAATATAGCCGCCGGCACTGGCAACCAGCCCGTCAAAACCAAACTCCAGCACGGGCAAAAGCATGCCGTAATTCCTGCCAGAACATAATACTACTTTGTGCCCCTTGTCCCTGGCCCGACGTACCGCTTCGACCGCGGACGGGGGAGGAACGTTTTTTCCCGGTTCCGTCAAAGTACCGTCGATATCCAAAAAAATCAATTTTTGATTCATAGCAACCTCCTTATACCATAGTCCATAGTATCATATATCATATATTCTTCTAGTGAACGCGCTTTCATTATATTTATTATAAATTTGAAAAATAACTCTGTCAATCCGCCATATTTCTTTTTCTGTTTTCACCAAAACGGATTTGGATATTTTATATAAATTGCCGATTTTATGTTTTTTATTATCTCTTGTATTGACTTTTTATCATCCCTCATGCTATTCTCGCTTTAAGATGAACGCGAGTACATTATGAGCATTTAATAGTGCATCAAAACAAAATTTTTAAAGAGAAAAACAAGTTTGTGTCTGCACGGCATCCACAAACTTGAAATGCATAAAAAGCCGTGCAGAAAGAGGTAAAACTATGAACTACGATTATGCGAAGATAGCAAAAGAAGTCATTCAAGCCGTCGGCGGGTCGGAGAACATCAAATCAGCCGCTCATTGCGCTACTCGGCTGCGCCTCATTGTCGCAGACCGTTCCCTGGCTGACGATGAAACAGTTGGCGAAATTGACGCCGTAAAAGGTACTTTTTTCACAGCCGGGCAATATCAGATCATCTTTGGCACCGGCCACGTCAACCGGGTTTATGAGCAGATTGTTCAGCTCGGTATCGCCGAAACCACTGCCAGCGAAGCGAAAGAAGCAAAAATGGACGGCAAAAACCAATTACAAAAAGCCATCCGAACTTTTGGGGATGTATTTGTCCCCGTCATACCTGCCCTGGTGGCCACCGGTTTATTCCTTGGCCTGAAGGGTGCCTTACTCAATAACAACTTTCTCGCTTTATTCGGTATGACCAATGCCGATATTCCCCAAACCTTTCAGGTTCTGGTAGATGTACTCTCCGGCACTACTTTTGCTTTTCTGCCCGCTATTGTATGCTGGTCCACGTTCCGTGTATTTGGCGGCTCTCCGGTACTCGGCCTGATCCTTGGATTGATGCTGGTGAATGGCTCCCTGCCAAACGCCTACTCTGTGGCAGACCCCTCGAGCGGCGTAACGCCCCTTATGCTTTTCGGGTTCATTCCCATAGTAGGGTATCAGGGCAGTATTCTTCCTGCCTTTGTAGCCGGGGTAATCGGCAGCAGATTGGAAAAGAAACTGCGAAAAACAGTTCCCGCAGTTTTTGATTTTATGATCACGCCTTTTCTTGTGCTGTTTGTTATGTTGATTCTTTCCCTATTGGTCATCGGCCCCCTCCTGCACGCGCTGGAAAATGTCCTGCTTGTCATCGTAGAATATGCGCTGGAACTTCCTTTCGGCATCGGCGGCCTGGTAGTAGGCTTCTTCTGGTCTATTATCACCCTCACAGGTGTCCACCATATATTCAACATGCTGGAGATCAGCCTGTTAGCCAGTACTGGCTTTAATCCGTTTAACGCAATTTTATGTATGTGCGGTTTTTCCTCCGCCGGCGTATGTCTCGCCATCTCCATAAAGGCCAGGAAAAAAGAAATCCGCGCCATCGGCCCCAGTGCCACCGTATCCGCCCTGCTGGGTATCGGCGAACCTGCACTGTTCGGTGTCATCCTGCGTTATGGCATGAAGCCGTTTCTTCTCAGCTGTTCCATCAATGGCGTAGCCGGCATGATCGCCATGCTGCTTGGAATGAAAGGAACCGGCAATGGTATAACCACGATTCCCGGACTGCTGCTGTACATATACTCCCCTTCCCAGCTGATGATGTATGTGGTGCTTGCCCTCGTTACTTTCGCCACCGCTTTCAGTCTGTGCTGGTTCTTCGCAGTACCTCCTGAAGTCATGGAAGCCGACAGTTCAAAAGGGAGCAAAAAGAACGTTCCCGCACCTGCACCGATCCCCTTCCCTGATGTGCTGGGAGCTGTAGCGCAGGGAGTTTTCGTTCCTATGGAAGAAATCCCCGATCCGACATTTTCCCAGGGCGTCCTCGGTATATGCTGCGGCATCGATCCGGAGACAGGAAAAGTTTATTCCCCTATGGACGGCAAGATCAGCCAACTCGCCGATACATTGCATGCTGTGGGCATTGAGGCGGAAGGCGTGGAACTGCTTATCCACGTAGGTATCGATACTGTAGAAATGAAAGGCGATGGTTTCAAGAGCCATATCAAAGAAGGGCAGACTGTGAAAAAAGGTGATCTCCTGCTGACTATGGATCTGGAAAAGATCAAGTCCGCCGGCCACCCTGCCACCATTATGATAGCAGTTACGAATTCCGATGACCTGTCCTCTGTGGAAACAGTAGCTTCCGGTCAGCTTAAACCCGGCGATCAACTGATGTGCCTGAAAGCATGATATCGTTGATTGGCTCAGGCCAATACTTAAATCGTGCCAAGACAGTAAAAGCCACCCGCCAGGGTGGCTCTTACATTCTTGACAACAACGGCTGTCAGGAATAAAATATTCCTATGTAATAAGGCGGATTTGATAAAACCCGCTAACAGATATTTGCCTGATATTATATGAACTACCCATGATTCCATGCACGAAGAAAGGAGGGATTGCCATGGTCAGCATGCAAGATATCGCCGATAAGGCCGGAGTCTCCAGAGTCACCGTTTCCAGAGTTCTCTCCAACCATCCCTCCGTCAAGGCGGAGACGCGTCAAAAGGTACTCTACTGGGTCAAAGAGCTGGATTATGAACCGAATCTCATCGCCCAGAGTTTGGCAGGAAACCGGACGAATATCATTGGTCTGCTGGTTCCTGAGATTGCCTATCCCTTTTTCAGTGAAATTATAGAATCTATCGAAAACCAGGCATTTTATGAAGGATACAGTGTGATTATCTGCAATACGCACCGCAGCCTGGACAAAGAGAAAAATATTCTCGCCCAGCTGCGCCAGCGAAAAGTGGACGGAGTGATCGCAGTTCCGGTTTCTACGGAACAGAGTCTGTCTGCCTATCAGCGTCTGCAGGTTCCGGCAGTGATGATCACTAAACAGATGGAAGGATTTAGCAGCGTATATATCTCTCATTATAATGGAGGCCAACAGATAGCCAAACATTTTCTGAACATGGGTTTTCAGAAAATAGGATATATCGGCCCCACCAAAAGGTCTACTTCCGCCCTGAAATACGCAGGGTTCCAGCAATATTTATCTGCAAACCGGATCAGCCTGACCGATGTCATCGAATGTCCGGCTCCTGAGAATATGAACGCCAGCCTCGTCTATCAGCTGGTAAAACAATATGCAGCCAATTCAGGGCTGCATTGCGAAGCATATCTGGCTAACGATGACATCACCGCTTGTGAAGCCATCGCCGCTTTTCGGGAACTAGGTTATGCAATTCCACAGGATATCGCCATTGCCGGCTTTGATAATTCCCTGCTGGCGAAAGAAACCAGCCCAAAACTCACTGCCCTGGCCCAGCCTTTAGATGAGATTGGAAAAAAATCTGTGGAAATCCTGCTGGATCAAATAAACAACAACATAGAGCCATGTATGTATGAGCTGGAATCCCGTGTCATTGCCAGAGAATCCACTATCCGCTTTGTATCTCCGGTACGGGAGAACTGACGTAAATTTATCGGTTGATTTTCCAATGGAGCCCCACCTATGAAAACTATTTGTATTTTTGCTTGCCCAGAAGTATTCCGCATATAATTACGGAGGCAAAAAACACAAATATCAAATACCACAGATTTTTAAATTCAAACCCGTTGTCCACCATCAGACGGTATCCCCAGGAAGCCGGAAAAATACGTCCGATTGTTTCAAGAAAATCGGGCAGCAATCCGGCAGGAAACATAATCCCAGAAAGCATAATGGAAGGCAGGAACACAAGCTGCGCTATCATCGTCAGCTTTGCCTGATTTTTTACCGTCAGCCCTAATATATAAGCAAGACCTTTTTTGAAAAATTTTAAGCGGCAAAGATTTTCTCTCTGCCGCTTTTCCGCGTTTATACAAAAATGACCTCCTTATCAGCCAGTTACTCCCGCTCCCTCACTGTCACCAACACCTTATCGCCTTCCTGCTTCCCGATCCGGGCGCGGATATCCTTACGTATGCCGATAATATAACAGATGCTTCCGTCCGCATTTTTGACTCCCATATTAACAACGCTTCCATCATACGGTTCCCCGTCAAAGGTCGCATGCACCTTTGCCCGTCCTTTCCCGAATTCTTTCCTGACATCATAAGGAAAAGCCACATAAGCTCCTCCTTTCCCATCCGCATTACAAATCACGGCTTCATATTCATATATCTTATCGTTCAATGTGTTCCCGCGCATGCTTTTCTCCATAGCATCTACAATACAATCAAACCGTGCAAACAATATATTTTTCCTAAACTGTTTCCCGCATCTTTTCGTCTGGCTGCTGTCCGTCATGGGCCTTCCACCGGCAGTCCGTCATCTCCATATGGGAAAAAACAGCCCGAAAAGAAGACTCCTCCGGAGAACAGGCATAGATGCCAAAACGAATCCGCCCTTTTCCCTTGTTCATATGGCAAATACGCATCTGATGGAAAACAGTTCCGTCTGCCGAACATTCTATACAGTAATCGTCCTCCCTTCGACTGAGCCGGTACCACATGGATTTTACCGAAGCATCTATTTCCGTCGTCGCCCAGTCCGAATACCCGTCATTTGTCACGACGCTCCCCAAATGCTGATATTTATCGTTTTCATATTCAACAGATCCTTTCAGCCAGTTATCGCTGTCCAGATACATGACGATACCGCATTGGTCAAACCTGTGATGGCTTTCCGCAAATTCTGTTTTCACGATAAAGCTAAAATATTCTTCTTCCGTTTCCATCTGTAAAACCGGCGCATTATCGTTCTGAAAATGATAATACGTTCTCTGCCACAAATCCGTATGGGGTTTCGTCACGATCTCCACCGTATCCCCGTTTATTTTGTAACTCTCCGGTTCCCTTGTCCACCGCAATTCCGACAGCTTCATTCCGCACTCTCTCCTCTCTCGCACAGATATTTTACCATGATTACCGCTCCATTATATCATATCCCAACGGAGGAAGAAAACTGTCATGCGGAACTTTATTTTTCCCGTCAGACCGCCGATGGCAGATGCATCAGTATCCTGACCAAAAACATACCGTCCGCCATGGAAAAATGCATTTCCCCATTATAATCGGACACTACTTTCCGAATGCTGGAAATCCCTATTCCTCTGCCCGACGGGGATACCGGAATCCCATCCTGGAATTCCACTTTTCCCCCGCATGTATTTTTACACCGGATCACGATTTTATTGCCTTTTTGGACGATAGAGAGCCCTATTTCCTTCTCTATTCGTTCCGAACGGATGCATCCGTGGATGGCGTTCTCCACAACATTTGCAAGAACTGCAACCATATCGATATTCCGAACCGCTATTTCCTCCGCCGCCTTTACGTCCATCGTTATCCTGATCTTTTCCTTTTTCGCATACCGCCCATAAACGGTCAAAATGCTGTTAATGGTTTCATTGGCGCAAATGCGCTCCGCCCTTCCTCTTTCTACATCATCTTCGTACTGCCTTACATAAGCAAGAAGTTTTTCGTTTTCCCCGTTCTTAATGTATTCCTCGATCAAAAGGCAATGATGGCGGATATCGTGGCGGATTCTCACCGCTTCTTTTCCCGATTCCCTCATTTGTTTTAACTGATCGTATAAAAGCTCTTCGTTCATTTCCAACAGCTTTTTCTCTTCCTGGTATCTGCGCTCCCTGCCTCTGTGCAAATACATGCGGATCATTATATACTGGATCAGCCCGGCCATGCCAAGCAGCGACACCATCCGTGCGATCCTGTCCGCGGAAAGGCTGCGGTCGCCTGGCCACAGGGCTATAAATGCTGCCATGCTGATAGACAGCACCAATGTGACAACGCTGAATATATTCATTTCCTCTTCCAGTATATCCACGTCTTCCAAAAAATTTCCACGTATTTTACGGACAATTACAAAAAGAATAACAAAAGTTATTATCATCCTGATCATAATATCAGCCCAAACGCTTCCTTCAAACCATAATCTCGATCCGTCTATCCCGCAGACGGTAGTAATGGCAAGCAGATAAAATCCAAGGGCAATCTTATAAAATGACAAATATACTTTTTCCCTGCTCATCCACATGCAAAAACTTCCTGTCACCGGAATCACCGATATCCCGGAAAACCGAACATATCCTTCCCTGTCCAGCATATACCAGATACTGTAAGAAACCACGATCAAACATCCGAAAAATATATAATATATTCTTGTTTTTTTCATGGGAAACCTGGGGCGGTCCAACAGCAGAAACACCGTCATGAGCAATCCGGCTGCAATCGCGCCCCGAAGAAATGCGATCCAGAAAGATCCTCCCAACATTATTATTCCTCCATTCTCCTCTCATGCCAAACTTTTCTGAAAAGAATGGCACGACAGCATCACATCAAGTACAAAATTTCCGTTCTCCGTATAGCAGAACATCTCCCCGTCAAGCCGTTCTGCCGCCTCCTGCACTGTCATAAGCCCGAAGCCATGATCATGCCCTTCTTTTTCTGTAACAGGCATCGTTCCTTTCTCCACATGCAGGTTGTCTTTACACCGGTTCCTGATCCGTATGAGCAGATAATCCCTGCGGTATTTCATCTGTACGGAAACTTCCCTGTTTCCTGCTTCCAACTCTTTCAGCGCATCATAAGCATTTTCCAATCCATTCGACATGATTTGGCATAGTTCCATATAGGGTAGTTCTTCCTCCCCGACTTGTATGTCCATCCTGCAATCCGCCTCCAATTCCTGTAGCTTTTGGAAGTAGTGGACGAGTACCGCATTCAGGTACGGATTGGCACAAAACTGCCCTAACAGAGTAGCAGCTTCTATTTCCACACCTTTCAGATATTCCTGTGCTTCTTTTATTTTCTCTGCAGCAAGCAGCCCCGACAGCGTGGCTACATAGCCTTTCATATCATGTTTCATTTTCCGTATCTGCTGCTGGCTTGAAAGCTGCGCCTCCAGCGTATTCTTCTGTTCCTGCCAGACACGTTCGGCCTGCTGTTTCCGGTAAAGCAGCAACTGCCGGTATAACGCCGAAAATATCGTAGCATAATTAAACAGCATCAATATTAATATTAATATGCATAAAAACATATCCTCCGGCCGTTCGATAATATTCGTAGGAAATTGTACCGCTACTACCAGCAAGAGATAATACAGCATAGTCATCCCGGCAAAAATACCCCACCCTTTTTTCACTGCATTTTGCAATTCCAGATAAGGCTTTCTAAGATACCTCCAGATCAGATATTCCACAAGAGGATAAGCAATTAGTCTGCTGATCAGCAACAGTATATATTGTTCACCGCCAAAATAATAATCGAGCAAATTTGTCACAGCCATAATCCACAGGCATATGGTGTCCGCCAGGCAGAATGTCAACAGGAAACGGAATTTCTTATCCACACTCATGACATAGAAGAAAACAAAGCTTGGTATGGAACAGGTAAACAAAAAAACCTTTGCCAGCACCTCCATGCCATATATCACCAGTATTGCCACATTCATCCCCATTAAAATCCCCATACCGATCCCGGCTGCCAGCACAGTTTTTCTAGGTGCAAAACGCGACCGGAACAACATGATAAAGAGGAAATATACATGGAACATGGCCCAAAAAATCGACAGATCCCTAAGCAATACCATAAAATCAGTCCACCTCCTCGAACAATATCTCCTGATATCGTTTTTTTACTTCCGTATAATACCTCCTGGACACCGGAATCCGTTGCCCGGCAACAATCAGGTCAGCGCCGCTCAAACTGTCCACATGATACATATTCACAAGAAAACTCTGGTGGCAGCGCATAAATATTTCCCCGCACACCTGCATTGCCAACTCGTTCAGTCTGCCTTTACATTCCTGTACGATACCGCCCGTACAGCAAATGGAAAGCGTATGTTCCCTGCTGCTGATATAAAGTATTCTGCTATAGGGAATGCTTCCTGTCTGCCCCCGGGATTGGAAGAAAAGTTTTTTTTCCCTGTTTCTGACAAGATTCTTCGATACCCTTTCCAGAAGCTGTTTCACATCTTCCTCCCGTACCGGTTTCAGCAAATATTGAACTGCATAAAGATCATACGCTTCCCTGTAAAAATCATTGCTGGTGGAAATAAAGCAAATGGCCGCTTCTTCCTGTTCCCTGACAAGCATCTTTGCCAGCTCAATCCCGTTGACCGGGCCCTCCATATAAATATCCAGCAAATACAAATCATATCGCATTTTTTTATTTTTTACGTCTGCAAGAAGACTATCCACATCGGAATACACCCTGGCCTCATGCCCGCCTAAAAATCTTTTTACCGATAAGGCATCTCTCATGCAATCGTCACAGACTGCTATTTTCATAAGTATCCTTTCTTCCGCCTCTTTAATGTCTTTTTTATTGTATCATATATAAGTTCTTTTTTCTTTTGCCAATTTTGGTCAAAAATACGTTAATTTTGTATTTTTATAAGCAAACACTGTCACGCTCTGCGAGCCAGCTCATTGTAAAAAAACCGGTGTTAAAAAACCTTCCGACAGGTTTTTCAACACCGGTTCTTTTTTCTTTTACCGTTAATCGACAAGCAGCCCCTTTTCTTTCAAAAACTCTTCCGCTACTTCCCGGTCTTCCTTTCCCTCCACTTCTACCGCATAATTCATCCGCTGCATTTCCTCCGCCGAAATCATCCCATTCAGCTTTTCTAATATTCCCTGTAGTTCCGGATAATCCTTCAACGCGTCTTTCCTCACTACCGTACCCGCGTCAAAGGTTTCAAAAAAGACCTGATCATCGGTAAGCAGCACGAGCTGATTGGCCGCCAGCTGTGCATCCGTCGTAAAAGCATTGATTACGTCCACTTCTCCGTTCTTCAATGCCTCGTATTTTAAGGCAATCTCCATCTGGTTCGTATCCTTAAATGTCATGCCATAAGCACTGCAAAGCCTGGGATATCCTGTTTCCAGCTCGATATAATCGGGATTCCCCCCAAAAATAAGTTCGCCGGAAGCCGCCGCAAGATCCGAATAAGTGGACAACCCATACTGTTCCGCTGTCTCCTGTCTGACTGCCAGCCCGTAGGTATTGGAAAATCCGTACAGCCCTGTCCAGGTAAGCCCCATTCCATCATATTCTGCTAACAGCTGTTCGTATAATTTATCGTCATCCTTTTCCATCTCTTCCCTTTTCAGCACATTCAGCCAGGCGGTTCTCGTATACTCCGGATAGAGGTCGAATTCGCCCTTGACAAGAGCCGGATGAATATTCGTAGTGCCGCCGCCGACTCCTTTCGTAATCTCCACTTCATAATCCGTTTCCGCTTCGATCATCTGTGCAATGATCTCCGTCAGGATATATTGTTCCGTCATTGGCTTGGATGCGATTTTTATCGCCTCTTTTTTCCCGCAGCCGCATATGCCCAGCAGCATCACCGCTGTCACCAGAAATAAAATTCCTTTCTTAGCATTTTTATTAGCAAGTATTTTATTCATTTTTAGCCTCATTTCACATCTCCTATCTTCCGATCAGACTTCTTACAAATTCATCCCTGGGCGCCTTTTGAAGTTCCTCCGGTTTCCCCTCCTGCCAGATTTCCCCCTCCTTCATAATCAGGACGCGGCTTCCCAGGTGAAAAGCTTCCCCGATATCGTGGGTAATAAATACAATCGTGATTCCCGTTTTTCGCTGCAATGCCAGCAGTTCTTCCTGCAAACCTCTGCGCGTAATTTCATCCACCGCGCCGAAGGGCTCGTCCATCAGCAATATATCCGGTGCCGCTGCCAAAGCTCTCGCAATTCCTACTCTCTGCTTCTGACCTCCCGATAACTGCCTTGGAAAGCGTTTCCCCACTTCTCCCGGAAGCTGAACCAATTCCAGCATCTTTTCCGCTAATATCTTCTTTTCTTCCTGCGTCAGCCTTCGTTCCAGCCCGGGGACATAACAAATATTGTCTTCCACCGTCATATGGGGAAACAGCCCGGCCCCCTGCACCGCATAACCAATACGTCTGCGCATGGCGGACAGGTCGCATCCCCTGATCAGCTCCCCATTCACCGCCACCTCGCCTTCCAACGGAATCACCAGGCCGTTCATCATCTTCAGCAACGTCGTCTTTCCGCAGCCGGAAGGACCTATGATAACGACAAATTCCCCCTTTTCCACCGTAAGGGATACGTGGTTCAGCACCTTATTCTCTCCATAAGCCGCCGAACAATCCCGTATTTCAATCGCTTTATCCAATGCCGTACCTCCTGTTTACCGCTTTTTCAGCCCTGGAAAGCAGCCAGTCGCTTAACAGGGCAAGCAATGCAATCAACAAAGAACCCGCCGCCGTCAGCGCCATATTATAAGTGGTAATGCCTCTGTAAATAGCGGCGCCAAGGCCGCCCGCTCCTATGAAGGAAGCAATTCCCCCCATCGCGATAATCATGACTACCATATTGCGGAAGCCGCTTAGAATCACCGGGATTGCAAGCGGAAACCGGATGCCGAACAATATTTGTTTTCCGTCGGCTCCAAGCCCTTCCGCCACTTCCAGAATGCCGGCGTCCACATTGACCAGTCCCGTATACGTATTCCTGACAATGGGAAGCAGCCCGTAAACCGTAAGCGCGATGACCGCCGTCTTATCCCCGATCCCGGTAAAAGGAATTAAAAATCCCAATAAGGAAATGGACGGCACCGTATAAACCACGTTGATCACGCCAAGGGCGATTCCGGCCGCCTTTTTATGTCTGCTGATAAAAACCCCGGTCAATATCCCAAGCACCCCGGCGCAGACTACCGCCGTCAACGATATTCGAATGTGTTCCAGAAGACAGGTCAGAAAAAAATCCCTCCTGTCCCATAGTATCTGTATCAACTGCATTTATTTAATCCTTCATAAACTGATCCACGCTTTTTTTGATTTCCCCCGGTGCCATGGATTTTACCAGATAGCCCTGGGGCTTTAACGCGATCACCTTTTTCACGCTTTCCTTATCTCCCCTTCCGGTTAAAAATACCACCGGAATATCCGCAAATTCTTCCTCTGCACGGATCATTTCCAACACCTGGCTTCCGTTGCAGACCGGCATTTCATAGTCCAGCAGAACCATATCCGGCCGATCCAATGTGATAGAGCGGATCGCGGATATGCCGGATTTTGCCAGCGACACTTCATAATCCTTTTCCAGCAGTCCCTTCATGGCATGCAGCATCACATCGGAATCATCTACTACCAGTATTTTCTTTTTTTCCACTTTTTTATTCTTATCGAGATATTTTTTTATCTCGGTCATCGCATTATCCGCTTTAATCGAAACCCCGTTTCCGTCCTGCATCAAATGAGGCGCGATCACGCAATATGCAAAATATCCTGCGCCGGTATCAAAGAGCAGACTGAACTGCGGCGTATGATCGGCAAATTTTTTTTCAAACTGTTCGTAAGAAAGCAAATTTTCTTCTTTTATCTCATACAAATCCGCCGAGGGAAAATATTCGCTGATGCGGTTTACAAACTGCTGAGCCATATACCGCACCGCGTTCATCTGCATAACGTTTACGGTATCCGACTCAGCTTCCATCATGTTCCCCACCGTATTAACAATCAGCTTCTGTTCGAAAACAAGCAGTATTTCCCATGTTTTTCCCTGTCTGGTACTATAGACCAGCCGGTAATAAATTCCTGTCCCGAACTTCTCTCCGCCGTAGCACTCGCTTACCACCCTGGCATCCAGCATAAACATATCCTTCAGAAGCTGGATGATCGTCTGTCCCATCGCTGTCTGCTCTTCTTCTGGCAGCAGCTCTCCCCATTTACTTATCGTTTTTCCCGTAATGGCACGGTCTTCCGTCAAAGTATGCCCGACCAGCCAGCCGGCACAGACGCCCAGAAAATGATTGACAGCATCCTCCGAATAATTATTCTGTTCCAGTTCCTTCTCCAAAGCAGGAAGCGTTTTTTTCCGAAAATCATCGTGCAGCCTCCGGTGCATATCGAATCCCATATAATGTATATGGGCCATATAGGCTTCTTCTTCCGTAAAATGCTTCATCGCATGGTTCTTAAAATATTTGATCCCTTCTTCGCAGACCCACCGGCTTTTCTCTTCCTTCTTTTTATGTTCAAATAATTTGTTTAAAATACTGAAAAGTTTTTTATGCTCTTCATCAATGAAGCTGACTCCTATATTATATCTGTCCTGCCATACCAACCGATTGCCCATTTGTTTCCTCCTTTACCAAAAAGTTCTTTTTTTCGTTCTTTTTTATTTTATTTTTATCTGTTTTCAATCGTCTTCCATGATCTTGTACAATCCTTTTCTGGCCTCATCTACTTCGACGCGCTCTCCTTTGCGCAGCGCTTCTTCAAACCTGCGGATACCGTATTCCAGCATATTGCGCCTTTCTCCCAGCGATTCTTCATACATGCGTTCCGCTTTTAAAAGCGCCAGCCTGTTTTCCTCCTGGTCTCTCAGCTGTACTTTCAAATACGAAAGTTCCTCCATGCGCCGGGCGATCTCTTCTTCGGTCATAGTATTCTGTGCGCCTTTGATCACCAGCTTTTTCTTCTCTCCGGTGGAAACCACCTTTACTTCTACTTCCAGCAAGGAATTGATATCATATGTATATGTTACGTCCACAGCTTCTTCCCCTTTTTTCGCTTTCGGGACATTAATTTCCACTTCTCCCAGATACAGATTATTCCTGGCAAACCTGCTTTCCCCCTGAAGGATACGGATACATACCTTATCCTGGTTATCCTTAGCCGTATAGAAACGGTCGGTCTTGCTGGTGGGTATCACCGTATTCCGTTCGATAATGGGATTATAATGCCCGCCTTCCACTATGCCGTCATCATATTCCATCACCACTTCGGTTCCCAGCGTAAAAGAACATACGTCCGTCAGTATCATTTCCCTTACTTCCTCCCGGCGCTCTTTCATCGCTCCCTGTACCGCTGCCCCAAGAGCCACCGCCTCGTCGGGATGGATGCTCGTATCCGGGAACTTGCGGAAGAGACGGATAAAGAAATCCCGGAAGATCTGCAGTCTGGTCGCCCCGCCGATCAATACCACTTCGTCGATATCCGCCAGGGACAGCCCAGCATCGGACAGGCTCCGTTTCACCGGCTGTCTGATCTTCTGCAGCAAATCCTCACAGGCTGCCGCGAATTCCTTAGCCGTTATCTTTGCACTTTTCATTTCGTCCTGCAGCAGACAGTCAATCGTGACTTCTTCCTTATCGTTGATCTCCCTTTTCGCCGCTTCCGCATGCCGGTACAAGCGGACTTCGTCTTTGGCCGACAAGGAATCCGCTTTGATCCCCATTTTATTCATGCAAATCTTTTCCAATACCTTTGTAAAGTCCTCTCCGCCCAGGTAATTATCCCCGGCCACCGCTCTGACCTCCAGGATATTATGAAACAGTTCCAGAATGGATACGTCAAAAGTTCCCCCTCCCAAGTCAAAGACAAGAAATCTGGTATCTTCCTTCTTTTCATACAGGCCATACGCGATCGCCGCTGCCGTAGGTTCCGAAATCATCCGTTCCACTTTCAGGCCGGCCAGCTCCCCGGCGCGCTTCGTCGCCTTACGCCTCTGGTCATCAAAATAAGCCGGAACGCTGATTACCGCTTCGGTCACTTCCTCTCCCAGATAATTTTCCGCATCTTCCTTTAAAGCTCTGAGTACAAGGCCCGACAGCTCCTCGGGCTTATACCTTTTGCCGCTCAGCGTATACTCCCTGCCGCTGCCCATGCTTCGCTTAAAAGCAAGCGCCACGCTGTCCGGATACAGACTCATCCTCTCCAATGCGGTTTCTCCCACATATACATTTCCTTCCTCGTCCACACTGACAACCGAAGGAGTCAAGTTTTTCCCAAGCCGGTTGGGAATGATTTTGGGGCCCTCTTCCGAATAGTATGCCACTAAACTATTGGTGGTCCCAAGGTCAATGCCAACTATCATGTTCTACCTCATTTCCTTTCTTCCTATACAAGCTTTTCTTCATATATAGGTTTTTCTTCATATATAAGTTTTGCGCGGGCATACAGATTATCAGGCTGCTCTTCTGCCAGCTCCCGATATGCTTTCACCGCTTTCTCTGCTTCCCCCTTCCGTTCCAGAAGCAGTGCCTCCGCAATCTTTAAACGCATGCAGGAAGCATGGCTGCATCTGCGGCATCTCGGACTTTTCTCCATTTCCTTCCATGCCTCTTCTCCCTTTTTCACTCCCTGCCCGTACAGCGTAAGGATAAAATCTATGTACTTTACATACCTTTCCTTATAGAAAAAGTCTCCCGTTTCTACAAGGCTATCCCCTTCTCCATTCTTCTTTCCGCTCTCCTGCGCCCATTGCAATATTTTCTTTAATTGCTCCAGGCTTTTCCCGATCCCGATTTGTCCCTTTGCCTCTTCCCTCTTCTCTCCTATGGTAAATATAAAAATCTGGTTCAATATCATATCGATTCGGTCTTTTCTGCCGGCTTCCGGCCTTTTCAGCGCCCGTCCCAGCGCTTTGATGCTTTTCTCCCACTGGCCCTTGAACAACAATCTCCACGCCAGAATATGCCTGTATTTTAACCGGTATTCCATCTGGTCTCCCAGCCGTTCCTGTGACATTGACACATAGAACCCAAGCAGGAGCATCATTTCCCATCGGTATATTCTCTGAAAAGCGCGTTTGAACTCTCCTGCATACAAATACGCCCGGTAAAGCTGCGCTTCTTTCTCATTGGGATCTTTTGCATAAACTTCCCTGATCACCTGTTCCGCAGCTTCCAGCCTTCCCGTTCTGGCATAGTTGGCGGCCAGCCCCTTTGCCACCGCATCGCTCCCCTGGAATTTCTCATAAAGATACCGGTAAACCGCCGCGGCCTGCCGGTATTCCCCCATCAATTCATACGTATGGGCCAGGCCAAGATTGGCATAATAAGATTCTGCCGATCTTTCATTCTCCTCCCCACTCATATAATAAACCGCTCTTTTAAAATATACCAGTGCTTTTTCATATTCTCCGGCATATTTATAAAGGCATCCGATATAATTACAGGCAAAGGCATCGGCCAAGTCCCTTTCCAGTATCTTCTGGAAATCTTTCATTGCGGCCTTGTGGTCCTTCGCCGCCATGCTGAAAAGCCCCCTCCTGCTCAGAAGCAGATTGCACGGATACATTTTCAAATATCGGGTAATCACCGGATATCCTTCCCGATAATACCGCAGATTTCCCGTCATCGATATTTTATCATAATAAGATTCATCAAATTCCTTTAATTTCTGGTCGATAGGCCACCCTTCCGGCGGCTTCTCCCCATGGTACAGGCCGCTGTCCAGATAACAGCTTTCTATTTTATTTTTTTCCGCCAGATCCAGCAAACGTTTTATTTCATCCTCATGTCCGGTATCGTAATAGACCTTCGCCATCTCTTCATAAGGATAGGCATAGCCTGGAAAATATTCGATGCATCTTCTGCCGCAGCGCACCACCCCCGCGCCATCCCAAAGCCCGGCATAAGCCTTCAGCATAAATACCCATGCGAAATATATCCTGAATTTATCCAAAAGGATTTCCGACAGATCAATGCATTTTTGATATTCCTTCTTTTCCAGAAATATCTGCGCCATTTCCATCAGCAGTTCCGAATCGTCTTCCGACTGCTCTTTGATCTTTTCATATTCCTTCTCCGCCTTATCAAAATATTCCGGAATTCCCCTTCCCATCATATGATAAGCCGATATTGTAAGCCGCATAGCCGCATACTGGTTCTCCTGCCCGTTCTTTCCTGCCCGTTCCTGCCAGTTTCGAACCGTTTCCACCGCTTTCCCGTTCTCTCCTTGTCCCAGGTAGTCTTTGGCGAGAAGCAGCAGATATTCTTCTTTCCGCTCCACCGGAACTCTGTCCCTGATCTCCTCCAATATTTTGCCAGCCGCATAATAACGCTCTTCCTTGTAATAATTATCCGCCAGCTCCATAATGGCGTCCATATCCTGCTTCTCCGCCCATCTTTTTTTCAGCTCCGGTTCCTGCTTCGCATGGATCTCTTTCAGCAATTTCTTCATTTCTTCGTGAAAGACGCCCGATGCCATGTTGATGCATTCTTCCGCTGTCCGGTAATCTTCTTTTTCGTAATAATAAAAAGCCAGCCTGTAGTTCGCCATATAGTTCCCGGGTTCCAGCTCCTTCAATTTCCGGCAGCAGTCCCAGGCTTCTTCCTTCCGGTCTTTTTCCCAATAATAATTGGATACATGAAGCAAAACGGCCTCATTAGCAGGATATCTCTCCAACAACCCCAGCAGCAGCTCCCCAGCCTCCTCTTCACGTCCGCTCCCTTTATAAACCAGGGCGCGCAATATCTCCATGTAAGGGTGGAATATACCGGTAGCTTCCGCTTTTTCCAAAGCCTGTTCCGCTTCTCCGTATTCCTGCCTGTTCAGTGCCCCGGCCCCCTCCCGGTAACAGTTCAGGAACAAATCATAATCTCCGTCATCCGGACCCTGAAAAAGAGAATAATCCACCGCTTCCTTTTCTTCGCACCTTTGGACTATAAATTGTATAAAATCTTCAGGAAATATTTCCTTTAAATGATCCCTGTCCTCACAGAGATTCAAATATTTATCGAAAATCTGCCATATTTTCTGTGGAAACTGAAAATGATTCATTAAAAAAATCAACAGTTTTTTCCGGCATTCCTCATAACCTTCAAAAGAAATAAAGATTTCTTCCTGAAACAGGCGCTTCCACGCTTCTTCATCGCATCTCTTGCTAAGGCGTTCATATAAAGAAAAAGCCTGGCCCGCCCACAAGCCCGAAGGCGTCGTATCCTCTTCTTCCTTTTCTTCTTCTTTATTTCTTGCATAGGAACCAGCTTCTTCATAGGCTTGCCTAAGACGCTTGAATCCTTCCTGGTCATCTTCGGGGTTTACCGTGGAAAGTTTTTTCCGGTAAGCTCCTTTGATCGCCGCCTCATCCTTGGTAGGCGCAGTTCCAAGTATATAAAAAATTTCTTCTATTTTCATAAATATACTCCTCCCAGCCCCAAATCTCCTTTTCTATGATGCGGCCTGACCGGCATCCGGCGCTCCGGGTTCCCGCAGCATTCCCCGCAATACCAGCACAGCGGCTGCAGCCAGGATCACTTCCGTTACCGCCTGTGCATATGCCAGCCCATAAAGGGGGAACAATTTATTCAAAAGAAAGATCGCCGGTATTTCCATAATGATCTTTCTCAATATAGCAAAAAAGAACGCTTTTTTTCCCATGCCCACTGCCTGGAATACGCCCACCGCCAGAAAATCCATACAGAAGAATGGCAGCGCCAGGCACAGCCCCCGCAAAAAGCTTGTTCCATAAGCAACAATATTCTCATTCCTTATAAACAGGCGAATCCAGAACCCCGCCCCCAGATAATAGCAAAGGGCGATCGCCGCCAATGCGGAGACCGTATATTTCGCGGCAAACGTAATCGCCTGTTTCATTCTCTTCCGATTACCGGAAGCATAACTGTAACTGATCAGCGGCATGATGCCCTGTGAAAAGCCAAAGGCAACATTCATGGGAACCATATTGATTTTCTGGGCAATCCCCATCGCCGCCACCGCATCCGCCCCGAAGGAAGAAGTAAAATTGTTCAGCACTGTCATACCGGTCACATTGAGCAGATTCTGGATCGCGGCGGGAATCCCCACCCCGCATACGCCAACAATGATTTCTCTCCTTAACCGGAACATCTTCGGATGAATGCATACATAAGTGCTTTTTCGTTTTATAAATAAAAGTATGAAAAAATACATACATGCAACACAGTTGGACAGGAACGTGGCGAGCCCTGCTCCTGCCGCCCCCATATCCAGCCCCCAGGGCAGGATAAAAAACGGATCCAGCACTATATTCAGCAAACATCCGCTCATCGTACCGATACTGGCGTGCAGGGTGCTTCCCTCCGAACGCACCATGTAAGCCATTACCACATTGAGAATGGCCGGCACCGCCCCAAAGCAGACCGTCCACTTCAAATATTCCCCTGTGGCCGCAAACGTTTCCACATCCGTACCGAGCAGCGCCAGCAGCGGATTTTTACCGACCGTACAGAGGATGGAAAATACCAGGCTGCAAAATACCGTACAATAAAAACCGAAAGCGGAAACTTTCCGCACCATATCATATTTCTTACTTCCCAAAGCCCGGCTCATCATGCTGGAACTGCCCACGCCGAACAGATTATTCACCGCGTTAAAAGCCAGCAGAACCGGCGCGGCGAGCGTCACTGCCGCATTCTCCACCGGATTGTTCAGCATCCCTACAAAATAAGTATCCGCCAGATTATAGATCACCATAACCAGGGAACTGATCACCGTCGGAACCGCCATGGACACGACAGCTTTTGAAACAGGAGCCTGCTCGAATAAGTACAGCTTTTTCTTATCTTCCATAATTTTCACACCTCTAATATTATAGTATAACATGATATCGGTGTTTGGAACAGGCCTACATTCACTTTGCTGAAATTTCCTTGTACACGACTTTGCAAAAAATACCGGAAAACAGGATAATATATCGCCGTTTTCCGGTATTTCTTTTTTTGAATTTATCTCTTATCCCACTTTATAGCCGGTTCCCCATACCACTTTCAAATAATGGGGTTCCTTAGGGTTTTGTTCTATTTTCTCCCGAATATGCCGGATATGTACGGCGATGGTATTATCCGCCCCGATTGCCTGCATATTCCATATCGTTTCATAGATCTGGTTAATGGAAAATACCTTTCCTTTTTCCTGCACCAGCAGTCTGAGTATCTTGTACTCTATGGGAGTCAGGCTGACCTCCTTGCCCGCTACCGTTACCTTGCGCAAAACATCGTCTATGACAAGATCGTCCATCCGATAGATTCTGTCAATATTATCCCGCATATGCACCAGCTGCGTATACCGCTTGAACTGGCCATTGATCCTCGCCATAAACTCCAGCGGGTGAAAGGGATGGATCACATAATCATCCGCCCCTGCGTTGAGCGCAGCTATTTTCGTCTGTTCCTTGTCATTGGCGGACAATACGATGATCGGCATCCTGTCCGCATTGCGAATTGCCTTCAGCCGCTCGATTCCGTCGCGCATGGGGAAATCAATATCCATTACCACTAAATGAATGTCTTTTTCCCTGACCCTTTTCACAACGTCTTCCAGCTTGTTCACTACAAGAACCTGGTACCCTTCCTGTGCCAGGAAAATCTTAAGCACTTCCATGTTCGTTTCGTTCTGGTTGTAAATCAATACATTTTTCATTCGGTTTCCTCCTCTCATAAAACCTTATCCCTTCTTCTATTTATCTTCTTTTCTCCCTTGTTCATATAAGCTCAAATCTATGCTTTCTATGATTTCTTTCGCTTCGTCTTCCGTATAACCTATCAAATCGATATATGCTTCATAGGTTCCCACACTGACGGCTCCATGAATCTGAAGCTGGTCATCTTCGCTTTCCTTTACGGAGTCCACCAGCGTATAAGTGTACCCCTGTGCCGTCGTATACTGCCTCTCGTTGCAGACGCCGCCCGGAAATACTTTAGAGGATGCATGGCCTTGCGTATCCGCATAATCGGTGCGCTCCACCCATATCACCTTTTCATCCATATCATAGCGGATCATGGCCCAATCCCCGCACACGGTCGCACTCACTTTCTCCGCCTCTGTACTTATAGACGGCTGGGGAAAGATAATATCTTCATTTCTGCGAAATTCTTCCAAAGAAGAATAATTTTTCACCGGCATTTCTTCCACTTCCACTTCTTCCGTCATATCCTCCTCCCCTGCCTCAAAGAGAACCGGGCCTTCCTCTCCACCAACCACTTCTTTGACATCGTTGTCCTCCATGGACAATCCTACTTCCTCCGAAACAATATATGTTCTGGGATATTCTGTCTCATTCCTCGCCATCGTTGCCGCATCGGCCGACTCAAATCCCCACTCCTGCACTTTTATCACATTCTCCAAATACTCTGCCGCTTTTACCGTGCCAAATCCACAAAGAAATATAACGCATGCCGCTGAAAAAGCCGTTGCCGCCGACCTGCTCATCCGCCGCACCACCCTGCGGTTATGCCGTCCCTCATCCATGCATTGAGAAGCGTCCATATGGAATTCTTTCATACCCAGTATACCCAGATCTTTTACTGCTGACTGGTAGCAATCTTTAAAATCATTCATACCGATACTCCTCCTTCAGATTTTTTTTCAACAATTCCCTGCCTCTCGTCAGCTGCGACGTTATCGTCGATTCCTTTCTTCCGGTGGCAGCGCCGATCTCTTTGACGCTCATCTGCTGGAAATAAAACAAATGGATTACTTCCCTGTATCTTCTCGGAAGCTTTAAAACCGCTTCCATAATTTCCCGGTTTCTCTCTTTTTCCAGAATACCGGCCTCCATCGCGCCATCCGTTTCTCCCTGCCTTCCTGCCGGCAGCCCCCCCCTTCCGGCAGTTCCCCCGCCGGCACGATATCCGTATGCCTGTACCATGCGGAACGCCACACCTTCCGGCACCCATTTAAAGTCACTTTAATAAGCCATGCCTTTTCATGTTCCGGCGTTTCGAATTCTTTCCGGTTCTTAACCAGCCGATAAAAGGTTTCCTGCACCACATCCTCTGCATCCTGATTATTTTTAAGCTGTAAAAATGCAATTCTATATAGTAAACTGCTGTAATTATTTATTTTTTGCTGCAGCGCTTCCATATACGCCGCCTGTGAAACAGATACTTCCTCTCTGCCGTTCCTCTTCTCTGCCATATGTATTGTCTCTCATCTTTTTGATTTATTCCTCTGCGCAGCATCCGTGAAATGCCGTTCTATATAGTAATATCCCATACAAATCTAAAATACTGCAAAAAAAATTATTATTTTTTTATTATTTTTCACCTTCTCTTTATTAGATGCTTTATTTGAAAAAAAGGTTTCAAACTTTTTTAGACGTTTTGTAAAGGACTTTGAATCATATTGGCAAAAAATTTGCATTTCAGCGCAAAAAAGCAGAGCCGGAAACCTGTTTTTAGATTTCCGGCTCATTAGTGCCATTTACATATTCTGATCTGTTTTCAATTTTCTCTTCATCAGCAGAAAGATCAACCAATTCTGCAATCTTTTCAAGTGTTATTGTTCCCTTTCCTTCTTTCCCAAACCCGGTAAATTACCCAGCCCATGGAAGCCCCGAAACAGTTCAGCAGGATATCGTCCACGTCAAAAGCTCCGAAAGCGCTGAACAGCTGGAACACTTCTATACCGACTACAAACAGAAAAGCGTTCAGCAGCAGAACCGGAAACTTTGCTGCCCCTTTCTGCACATAAGGCAGCAAAAAGCCAAAGGGCACAAATACAACAATGTTCCCTGCCAGGTTTTCAAAGCTATTCAGCATATAGGAATAATTAATATACATTTTGATTGTTTTAAACAAGGTAAAATTAGCGGTATCCAAGCCTTCCAGAATAACGCCTTTTTCCCATGTATCCGCGACCGCCTTCAAATCCTCCCAGGGATATTTGAAGATGATCACCTTGATCACTATAGCTATATATATAAAAAACACAATTTTTATGCGTTTTGATTTATTCACGAATAAAAAACCTCCACCAAAGTTAATCCCTTGGCAGGCGCCAGATAACCGGCATCTTCCCTCGTTCCTGCTTCCAGCAGTTTCGCTATCTGTGCCGCGTCTCTTTTGTGCATCCCCGCTTCCAGCAGGGTCCCCATCATAATTCGTACCATATGATATAAAAAGCCATTTCCCCGAAAAGTAAACCTTATCTCGTCTCCCTCTTTTTCAATAGAAATGGAATCCACAGTGCGCACGGTGGATTTCCTTCTCCTCTTATTGGACGTAAACGCCCTGTAATCATGGGTTCCGCATAAGACCTCCGCTGCCCGCTCCATCGCGCCCATATCCAGATCTTCCTCCACCACATGGACATATCTTCTATCAAATATATGTGGAATGCTGCTGTTTATCACCCGGTACCGGTAGGTTTTTCCCTTTACATTCAATCTGCTGTGAAAACGTTCCGATGCCTCCTTAATATCGATAACCGCAATATCCTCCGGCAAATACCGGTTCATATAATCCATGATTTCCTGAAGTTCCATCTCTGTTTCAATATGAAAATTAGCCGTCTGCCCATAAGCATGAACGCCGGCATCCGTTCTTCCCGAACCGATGACTTCCACTTTCCGCCCGCACATCCTGCCAAGCAGATCTTCCAGCTTTCCCTGAATCGTGTTGTCCGTGCTGTCCTGTCTCTGCCAGCCCTGATATCTTGTTCCCTCATATTGAAGTATTACTTTTATGTTGCGCAATTATGCGACCTCCCAGGGATTTTTCTTTCCTTCCACAAATAATCTGCACCCAGCCAGGGAGTCCCTGACTACTGTTCTCACGCATTCATCGGTATAAAATGCCATATGATGCGTTACCGTTACATTCGGAAATCCTCTTAAAACTGCCAGTTCCCTGTTATTCAATACATCCGATTTTCTGTCGTAATAATAAAGTTCAAACTCATTTTCCACCACATCCAGGCCGGCAGCGCCGATTTTCCCGGATTCGACCCCCGCGATCAACGCCTCGGAATCGATCAGCCCTCCCCGTGCGGTATTGACAATCACCACACCGTCTTTCATCCTGGCAATGGTTTCCGCCCCTATCATATGATAACTTCTGTCGGTCAGAGGCGCATGCAGAGTAATAATATCCGCCCGCCTCCATATTTCTTCCAGTGTAACATATTCCGCGTATTTTTTCACCCCTTCATTTTCCAATAAATCATACGCGAGCAATTTGCATCCAAAACCGGATAAATTCCCGATCACCGTTCTCCCGATCCTTCCCGTGCCGACTACGCCCACGGTCATGTCTTTTAACTCCCTCCCCTGGATTCCTTTCAACGTATAATCTTGAATATTCGTGCGCTCCATGATTCTTTTCATCTTCCGAATGGACATCAGAATCAGCATTACCGCATAATCCGCCACTCCATGGGGGCCGTAAGGCGCATTCGCCACCGTAATCCCCAATTCTTTCGCCGCATCCATATCGATATGGTCATAGCCTATCGTTCGCGTCACCAAATAGCGAACCCCTGCCTCTTTATAAGCCGCCAACAGCTCTTTTGTCATTTTGGAAGTGAGGATATCGATACAGTCGCTTCCCTCCGCCAGCTTTACATTATCCATGCACGGCGCATCCTGGCAAAGAACGAGTTCGATTCCCATCTCCCCGCCGTACTGTATGAATAATTCCTTCTCATCGAATTCCCTGCAGCTATATACCGTCACTTTCATATCAATAACCATACCTTTCTCTTTGCCGGAACATTTATTTTTCCTGTTCCCTTATTTTTTCCCTTTGGTATTTCTCGTACTCCTCCACTACCGCCATATCTTTTTCATCCAGACGGCGGAAATTGTTAATACCCGCCAGCAATATCCTTATGCTGTTCTTTGTCGTGTCGAATACTCCCTCTTCATACATATTGGCAAAAATAATGCCGATAGGAACCGCAATGATCATACCGAATACCCCCGCCGCTTTGTAGCCGATAAACAGCAAAAATATGGTAGGAATAGGAGGAACGCCAATCGAATCCCCTACGATCTTCGGCTGTATAATCTGCCGCGCTAATTGTCCTCCGCACCATATGATCATAAGCCCCACTGCCATCTTGTAATCCGCGCTGAGTATTTTGATCACCGCCCAGGGCATCAATACCGTTCCCGTACCGAATATCGGAAGGAAGTCCAGAAAGGCGATCCCGAGAGCGATCAAAAAAGCATAGTTTACTTTCAAAATCCAAAGCCCTATTACCAAAAGGAGATACATCCATATCTCAATTTTAAACTGCGCCTTAAAATAGCCTCCTACTGCCCGCTTAAAGCTGCGGGACATCAGATTCCAATGATAAATGACTGCCTCCGGTATGCAGCCTTTTACCGTAACGGACAGATATTCCCTTTCTGCAACGAAAAAATAGGCCGACAAAAGGCACATGACGACTCCAATCAACACCGTAGGAAGATTTTTGGCAAAATTCCCCACCGCTTCAATCGTCGGCGTCCCTGCCCTGCCTACCAGATCCCCGACGAAACCTTCCATCTGTTCCCCGATACCGGTAATCGTACTTCGCACCTCTTTCGGAAAACGACTGTATAAAATGTCCATATTCTTGCCGATGGTACGGAAGTCTTCCTCCAGGGCATCCCACATCACAGGCAGTTCGTTGACTAGCCCCACCGCTTCCCTGGCCACTTTCACCCCTATCAGGTACGCTGCCAGCACCAGCAGCGCGATAACTGCAATAATGACAAAAGCCGTCCCTGCCTTTCGTTTAATCCTCAACTTACTCTCAAAAAAAACCACCAGGGGATTTGCAATCAGAGCGATAATCCAGCCAATCACAAAAGGCATGAAAAACAGGAGCGCCTTCGGCAGCAAAAATACGATCAGCATCAAGATCAGCAATGCGATCCCCAGATTCATCAATACTTTTACATATGTCCTATGCAATGGTTTCATAAACATCTCCATTCCGGAACAGACATCCTCCTGTCCCGCCGTTATTCTTTTCCCGTTTTAAACTGTCCCCTGTTCCTTTTCTCCCAAATATTGATCCATCAACGTATATATTTCTTCTCTTCCCTGTTTTGTCATGGAAGACCAGGGAATGATCACCGTATCCTTTCCCGCCTGCAGACCCGTTCTTATCATCTTCACTTGTTTTTCGATCTGGCTTCTTTTAATTTTATCCAGCTTCGTCGCAATAATGATAGGCCGGAAACCATAATGCGTCATCCACTCATACATCGTTTTATCATTGGCCGAAGGTTCATGCCGGATATCGACCAGAAGGAAGATCAGTTTCAACATTTGTGTCCGACGCAGATAGCGCTCCACCATCTTTCCCCATTGTTCCTTTACCTTTACATTGGCAGTCGTATAGCCATATCCCGGCAAATCCACAAAATAACATTGTTCATTGATATTGTAAAAATTAATGGTCTGGGTCTTTCCAGGCTGGGCGCTTGTCCTGGCCAGGGACTTGCGGTTCATCAGCCCGTTGATCAGCGAAGACTTTCCCACATTGCTCTTTCCCGCAAATGCAAACTCGGCATAAGGATTCTCCGGTATTTTACTCGTAATACCGCAGACTGTTTCCAGATTCACGTTCTTAATTACCATTTTTAACTCCGTTTCCGCGAGGCTTTATCCCGCAAGTCTTTGTCTCGTGAGGCCTTATCCCGCGAGGCTTTTTTCCCTGGCAGGTTTTCCCTCAAAGGCTTTTCCGCCAAGGCATAAGACAGCACTTCCTCCATATTCTCTACAAAATGGATGGACAACCCGGCTTTTATTTCGTTCGCAATTTCCCCGATATCTTTCTCGTTCTTCTTCGGTACAAGCACCGTTTTGATTCCTGCTGTCTTTGCCGCCAGGATTTTCTCCTTTAATCCCCCGATCGGCAGTACGCGGCCTCTTAAGGTGATCTCTCCCGTCATGGCCAGATCCGCCCTTACTGCAATCCCGGTAATAGCCGATAACAGCGCCGTTGCCATGGTAATGCCGGCGCTTGGCCCGTCCTTAGGCACGGCACCTTCCGGAATATGTATATGAAAATCATTTTTTCTGAAAGTATCCTTCGGAATCCCATACTGTCCGCTTACGGAACGAACATAACTTAAGCCCGTAAGGGCAGACTCCTTCATAACATCTCCCATCTGCCCTGTCAGGCCGGTCTCCCCCTTTCCAGGCATCACGTTTACTTCCACCTGTAAGGTTTCGCCTCCTACGCTCGTCCAGGCCAGCCCTCTTACGATTCCTACTTCGTCCTTCTCATTTGCCTTGTTCGCACCGTATTTTTCCTTGCCAAGATATTTTTCCAGATTGGAGGAAGTTACCTTTACGCTTTCTTTCTTTTTCTGTAAGATCTCCTTTGCTGCTTTCCTGCAAATGCTTCCGATCTTCCGTTCCAAGTCTCTGACTCCGGCTTCTCTCGTATAACATTCGATCATTTTTTTCAGCGCGCTGTCGCTGATGGAAAGCTGCCCCTTATCCAATCCGTTTTTTCCGAACTGCTTTGCCGCCAGATGTTCCTTTGCAATATGAAATTTCTCATTGGCCGTATAACTGCTGACCTCGATCAGCTCCATACGATCCAACAGCGGCTTTGGAATCGTTGCCGTGGAATTCGCCGTTGCAATGAAAAGTACCTCCGACAAATCCACGGGGATCTCCACATAGTGATCCCTGAACTTATTGTTCTGCTCCGCGTCCAGCACTTCCAGCAGCGCCGAAGAAGTATCCCCCTTATAATCGCTGCTCACTTTATCTATTTCATCCAGAAGCATGAGAGGGTTTTTCACCCCCGCCTGTTTTAATCCTGCGATAATCCGCCCCGGCATCGCTCCGACATAAGTCCTGCGGTGTCCCCGGATCTCCGCCTCATCGCGGACCCCTCCCAGGCTGATGCGCACATATTTCTTATTCATCGCCTCAGCCACGCTTTTTGCTATGGATGTCTTTCCCGTACCGGGAGGACCCACCAGGCAGAGGATCGGCGTCTGCCCCTGCTGCGTCAGGCAGCGCACCGCCAGAGCTTCCAACACCCTTTCTTTCACCTGTTTCAGCCCGTAATGGTCTCTCTCCAGCACTTCTTCCGCTTTCGAAATATCCATATTATCTTTCGTTCGCTTATTCCACGGCAGTTCCAGCAGTGTTTCGATATATCCCCGCTCCACCGCGCTCTCCGAACTGTTTTGGGAAAGTCTGCGATAACGGGCGATCTCCTTTTGGATCTTTTCCTTCACTTCCTTTTCCGCCTTCATTTTACCCAGTTCTTTTTCAAACTGCTCCGCATCGGAAAAAGAATTGTCCTCGCCCAGCTCTTCTCGGATAAACTGGAGCTGTTCCCGCAAAAGATATTCTTTCTGGTTTTTTTCCACTCTTCCCTTTACTTTTTCGGAAAGCTCCGCCTTAATCCTGGCCACTTCGGTCTCGCTGTTCAATATCCCTGCCAGCACTTCGTAGCGCTCTTCCGGGTCTATAGCGGAAAGCACCGCTTGTTTGTTCTCATAATTCAAAGGCATATTGATCGTCACCTGATCCAAGAGGCAGCCCAGCTCGTCAATATCCTGGATATGGCGCTCCATAGCCGTCCCGGTTCTTGGGTAAAATGCCGCATAGCCGGCAAACAATTCCCGGATCTGCCGTATCATCGCTTCCTCTTGTACGGTTCCGTGCAGATTCAGGTCTTCTTCGATCTCTTCCACTTCGCCTTCCAGATAAGCTTCGTTATCCCCAAAGCCGTGCAGTTCTCCTCTGAAAATTCCTTCCACCATAACCCGGACGATATGATTGGGCATCTTGATCACTTGCTTTACCAAAGCGATCGTTCCGATCGAATAAACATTTTCAAAGCCGGGATCTTCCCTCTCCGTTTCCTTTTGTGTCACGAGAAAGATTCTCTGGCTTTCCACCATCGCCTGTTCGACAGCCGCTATGGATTTTTTTCTGCTCAAATCAAAATGAATGATCGTATGGGGCAGTATCGTCATCCCCCGCAATGCCACCACAGGCATATTTCGTTTTACACCGGTATTCCCCATTTCTTTTCCCTTTCTTTTTCACAAGAATGCATATATTCCTCAATGCCGTTTCCTAAAAGGCAAAAAGAGTTGGCCGCCGGGCCAACTCTGCTTTCCATTATCACTATTTAGCCGGACGCATGGCTTCCCTGTGAATGATCAGAGGTTCGCTCGTTCCTTCCACGGCTTCCTTTGTCACCACACATTTTATAATGGATTCATCCGAAGGTATCCGGTACATCACATCCATCATAACATCTTCCATAATGGAGCGCAGCCCTCTCGCACCTGTCTTACGCTCAAAAGCCTTATCTGCAATCGCCTCCACCGCTTCCTCTTCGAAGTCCAGCCTTACCCCGTCAAAATCAAACAATTTTTTATATTGCTTAATAAGGGCGCTCTTAGGCTCCTTCAGAATCTTTACGAGAGCATCCCGATCCAATCCCTGTAAGGTCACGCTGATCGGTACACGCCCTACGAATTCCGGAATCAAGCCAAATTTCACCAGATCCTGGGGCGTTACCTCTTTTAACAGATCCCCGATCTCCTTCACATGCCTGGAAGCTACTTCCGAATTAAAGCCAATCGTACTTCTGTCCAGACGGGATTCCACGATCTTCTCCAGACCGTCGAAGGCTCCGCCGCAAATAAACAGAATATTGGTAGTATCAATTTGGATCAGCTCCTGATGGGGATGCTTCCTTCCGCCCTGAGGCGGTACACTCGCCACCGTGCCTTCCACGATCTTCAAGAGAGCCTGTTGCACGCCCTCTCCGGACACGTCCCTGGTGATTGACACGTTTTCACCTTTTTTCGTGATCTTATCGATCTCATCGATATAAACGATGCCATACTGGGCGCGTTCCACATCGTAGTCCGCAGCCTGTATTAACTTTAATAAAATATTTTCCACATCTTCGCCTACGTAACCGGCTTCCGTCAAAGTGGTAGCATCCGCAATAGCGAACGGCACATTGATAATTTTTGCCAGCGTCTGCGCCAGAAACGTCTTGCCCGACCCGGTCGGGCCTACCATAATAATATTGCTCTTCTGAAGTTCTATGCCGTCGTTATCCTTCGGCGCCATTACCCTTTTATAATGATTATAAACGGATACGGCCAAGACCTTCTTTGCATCTTCCTGTCCGATCACATAATCGTCCAGAAACTCTTTGATTTCCACCGGCTTCAGGAGATTGATGTCCAACTCCTCTTCCACCGGATCTTCTTCATACTCTTCTTCTATAATATCCGAGCATATTTCCACGCATTCGTCACAAATATAAACGCCTGCCGGACCCGCAATCAATTTCTTTACCTGCTCCTGCCTTTTATTGCAAAAAGAGCATCTGATATCATCAGAATTCTTCCCCGCCATGTCTTCTCCTTGCTTTTACATTCTACCTATTTTTCAAAGCTGGCATGATTTTCGATAATCTTATCGATAATCCCGTAATTCAGCGCTTCCTCGGCAGTCTTCCAATTGTCCCTCTCCGTATCCGCCATGATCACTTCAAAATCCTGCCCTGTATTCTGCGCCATGATTCTTGCCATCTTTTCTTTTGTCGCGAGGATATGCCTTGCCGTGATCTCAATCTCCGTAGCCTGGCCCTGGGCGCCGCCCGCCGGCTGATGGATCATGATTTCCGCATTGGGAAGCGCAAAGCGTTTGCCCTTCGCTCCGCCCGCAAGGAGGAATGCCCCCATGCTCGCCGCCATACCGATGCAAACGGTAGACACATCACATTTCACAAAATTCATCGTATCATAAATAGCCATTCCCGCCGTAATGACACCGCCCGGGCTGTTGATATATAAATGGATGTCTTTTTCAGGATCTTCCGATTCCAGAAACAAAAGCTGCGCCACCACAATACTTGCGGAAGTTTCGTTCACTTCTTCCCCCAGAAAAATGATCCTGTCCTTTAAAAGCCTTGAATAAATATCATAAGATCTCTCGCCTCTGCTCGTCTGCTCAATGACATAAGGCACTAAACTCATACTGATTTCCTCCTTGTACTGACTGACCGGCTCCGCCGGCTCTGAAATAATCATAGTCCATAGAAATCGTTTATGCAATAAAACAACTCTGAATTAAGAGTTTTTTTATTGTTTTATAAGATTTTATTTCTCTTTTGCGTTTTCTACCACAAAATCTATCGCTTTCCTGATCGCAAGGTCTTTCATCACCTGCTCTTTTTCCCTTCCTTCGAGCATTTCCCTTACTTTCTCCGCTTCCATCTGATAAATTTCCGCCATTCTTTCCGTTTCCTTTGTATATTCTTCTTCGGAAACTTCAATGCCTTCTTTTTCCACTACGGCTTCCAGCACCAGTCTGGACTTAATTCTCTTATCAGCCTGCGGCTTTACCTGTTCCAGCATCATGTCATAATTGCTTCCGGTAAGCTGGTAATACTGTTCGATATTGATTCCCTGCATCTGTATCCTCTGGGCAAAATCATCCACAAGCTGTTTCTGCTGTGTTTCCAGCATAGGTTCCGGGATCTCCATATCGGAATCGTTGATGATCGCATCGATCACCGCATCCTCTTTTGCATCTTTGGCATTCTTTTCCTTTTTCTCCGCCAGCTTCTTCTTTACATCCTCTTTATATTCCGCCAGCGTGTCGAATTCGGAAACTTCTCCTGCAAATTCGTCATCCAGTTCGGGTAATTCTTTCTCTTTGATTTCCTTTACCACGCATTTAAACAATGCCGCTTTTCCTTTTAATTCCTCTGCCTGGTAATTTTCCGGGAACGTAACGTTCACTTCCACGTCTTTGCCGATTTCAGCCCCTATCAACTGCTCTTCAAAGCCCGGGATAAACGCGCCGGAGCCGATCGTAAGAGGGTAATCTTCTCCCTTGCCTCCTTCGAACGCAACGCCGTCCACAAATCCTTCGAAATCGATGATTGTCATATCGCCGTCTTTGACCGGCCTGTCCTCTACCACAACGTTTCTTGCGTTATTATTGCGTTCTCTTTCGATCTCCGCGTCCACTTCTTCGTCGGTAACTTCCACTTCTATCTTATCGATCTTGACACCCTTGTATTTACCAAGCCTTACTTCCGGTTTTACAGCCACTTCCGCGGTAAAAATAAAAGGTTTGCCGGCTTCTATCTGTTCTATGTCGATCTTCGGAGAAGAAACGATCTCTTCCCCGCATTCTTCCAGCGCTTTTTCATAAGCGTCAGGAATCAACTCATTGATTGCATCTTCGTAAAAAACTTCTTTCCCGTACATTCTCTCTATCATCTGCCTCGGCACTTTCCCTTTCCTGAAACCGGGAACTCTGACATTTTTCTTATTTTTCTGGTAAGCGCCTTCGATCGCCTTCTCCAGTTCTTCGGCAGATACTTCAATCGTCAGTTTTGCCATGTTTTTTTCTAATTTTTCCACCTGTACGCTCATTTTTATCCGTCTCCTCCTTATATGAACCATCTGTCCGTTTATTCCCGCGGGCAGATTCCCGCGAGGTTCTCATTCCCCGCTGTCTGAAACGGGGTATTTGACTTCATCAGTACAGTCATTAGGCGATTATAGCACATTGACAAGGAAAATTCCAGTATTTCTTGCAGTTTTCACCGCAAAAATTTCAATCTGTTATTCCTCCTCTATCTTTTCCCTGATCTGCTGCATCCTCCCGTCCAGCTGGGAAATCAGTTCTGCGCAGTAAAACAGTTCGTCGGAAATGCTTTCCGCCTTTTTTATATGCTTTTTGTACTTCAGCTTGTGTTCCAGACTTGCCCAAAAATCCATGGCTATCGTGCGGAATTGTACTTCCACCCGTACCAGCCGCTTCTCATCGGTCAGAAAAATCGGCACTTCTATGATGAGATGAAGGCTGCGGTATCCGTTCGGCTTCGGCTTTTTTATGTAGTCCTTCTTTGATACCAGCACAATATCATCCTGGGCGAGAAGGCAGTCCGCCAGCATATATATATCATCAGGAAAAGAGCAGATCACCCGTATTCCGGCGATATCGTTTAAATTTTTTTCTGCATTTTCTATTGTCATAGCCAGATGGTTCCTTTCCAGCTTTTCCCTGATGCTCCTTGGCGACTTAATCCGGCATTTGATCGTTTCAAAGGGATTCCTTCTATTCTGGAAAGAAAGTTCTGCGTTCAGCACGTCCAGCTTTGTCTTTACCTCCAGCATGGCGCACTGGTACTGCATAAGCATCCTCTGGTACCGGTCCACCTCGCCTCCTTCCCGAAATACCTCTTCTATCACCTTCCATTCCTGGACATCCTCCGTATCATTTAAATTTTTCTCCATTGTATTCTTTCCTACCTCCATGATCCTTCTATTTATTTTTTGTTTGAATGTTTCGTGCATTAGAGTTGGCATAACTTCTTCCCCGGCAGGGAACCAATTCTGCCAGACCCGCCGGCCGCGCCGGCTTTTGCCTCCTGTATATCAAACAACCCGCCTGTTTCCAGACGGGTCGTTTTCTTACTTCGTTATTTCATCTGTTCTTCCTGCTTCTTGATCATTCTACGAACCATTTCGCCGCCGATAGATCCCGCTTCCTTAGAAGTCAAGTCACCGTTGTAACCTTCCTTCAGGTTCACGCCTAATTCAGAAGCAACCTCTGTCTTAAAACGATCCATAGCTGCCTTAGCTTCAGGAACTTCTACTCTATTAGATTTGCTGCTTGCCATCCTAATTCACCTCCAATTTCGTATTTCTAGCATTCGCTATCTATATTCGAGATAAGCAGTTCTGATTCTTCTGCTTATCCCGAACACTCACGCGCTTAAAACACGCTCTGCATCCGAACTAAGCCAGAACCGAATCACTTATCTTGATGTTAGTATTAACGAAGATGAATGAAATATTAAGGTAAGTTTTGGCAAACAGAATACCAATCTTTTTATTTCATTTAATTCATATATTTTTTATTATAGATCCATACATCCGTCTTACGCATATGCTGCCTCATGAATCGCGCATTTTCTTGTCAGATAAAGCATGACGTCTTTTCTTGTAATAATTCCTATGAAACATTCGCTGTCATCGATCACCGGAACGAAATTCTGGTTCATAACCTTATTAATGATATCTTCCACATCCGCATCCGCCTCTACCGGCTCGTTGTCTCTTTTTCTTTTAATATTGAGAATCGGCATATCCTCCGCATTCCCCAGATCCAAATCATATCTTTCCTTTACATCCCACAGCAGGTCGCCCTCCGTTATGGTTCCCACGTAAGTTCCGTCTTCATGGTTAATAATCGGTATCGCCGTATATTTATTATGCTCCATTTTCTCCAATGTCTGCCACAATGTATCATCATCATAAACATAATCCACTTCGCTCTTCGGCGTTAAAAAAAATAATATATTCATAGACACTCCCTTATTTGCTATAATGCCCGTAGATCACTTTCTCCGCCAGCGCGGCAGCCGCCTCTTTCCCCTGGAACTTTTCCACAATGGCAAGCCCGAAATCCACGGCGCACCCCATTCCTCTTCCGGTAATAATAAAATCCGAAATCACGGCCGGGCTTTGTTCCACCTGCGCGCCCTCCAGATGACTTTCGAACTCGGGAAACGAACACGCCCTTCTCCCTTTCAGCATCCCCCTGTGTCCGAGAATACTGGGAGCCGCGCAGATTGCGCCAATATACTTTTTCTTCCCGTAAAATTCGTCCAGCTTCTCCATCAATGGCAGAAATGCCTCCAGGTTCTTCGTTCCCGGCATTCCTCCCGGCAGGACGATCATATCCGTTTCTTCAAAATCAACCTCTTCAAACACTTTGTCCATATGAACCGTTACACCGTGAGAACTGGTTATTTCCCGTTCCTTCGTGATGGACACCATATCCGTATCGATCCCTGCCCTTCTCAGCAGGTCGACCACGGCAAGCGCCTCAATCTCCTCATAACCCGGTGCAAAAAATACGCATATCCTTCCCATATCGATCCCCACACCCCTTCCGTTGTTTATGTTTCTATTTTACCACTTTATGGGGATTTTTAAAAGGAAATAAATCTTATAACAGTATAAAATTTCTGTGAAAAAGAATGCATAAAGATTCTCTTTCTATTCTATTATATATACCGCGGAAATTTATTTGGAAAATGGGGCCGGCGGGCTGGAATTTTCTCTGCCCAATGCTGGACTCCGTTGCCCATTCATGCTACACTTACCCTGTTATCTCTATCGGCCCGAACCAAAACAGAAAGGATTATTGATTATTTTATGGAAATTGAAAGAAAATTCACAATCAAAGAACTCCCCGCCCGCCTGGACACCTACGCTTTCCTACGCATCGAACAGGCATATCTGAATACCGATCCGACGATCCGGATCCGTAAGCAGGACGAAGAATATTATCTGACTTATAAAGGAAAAGGACTCCTCGCCAGGGAAGAATACAATCTTCCGCTGAACAAGGAATCCTATGAGCATTTGCGCGAAAAAGCCGATGGAAATATCATTTCCAAAACAAGATATCTCATTCCCATCGAAAAACCGGATTTTTCTCCTGACTTTTCTCTTTCGGAGCAGGAAGCCGGCGCTCCCTTAAAAATTGAGCTGGACATCTTTGATGATCCCTTCCGCCCGCTCGTCATCGCGGAAGTGGAATTCCCCACCGAAAACGCCGCGAATGCCTTTCTTCCCCCGGCATGGTTCGAGGAAGATGTCACCATGGATCCCAGCTATCATAATTCCAACTTAAGCCGGAAAATTTTCAAATGATTTTTACGCCTCTTTTGCCAGCCTTCCCACCGGTCCGCTGGAAGCGCGAACGACCAGCTCTCCGGGCAGAAGGATGTGTTCGCATTTCTTCCTCCCCGCAATAATATCGAACAAAAGCCGGATGGTTTTTTCCGCGATCTCCTTTACCGGCTGTTTGATTGTCGTAATCGCCGGATTATAATATTTCCCTACGTCAATGCCGTCGTATCCGGTCACGGACACGTCCTCGGGAATCCGGAACCCCGCCTCGATCAGCGCGCTGCATGCGCCTACGGCGAGACTATCCGCCGTAGCATAGACCGCAGTGAATTTTTCCCCCGAACCGACCAGCTCCTTTGTCGTAATGTATCCATTCTCCATGGAATAATGCACCATATCTTCTTTCACGCAGCGCACCAGTTCCTTCCGGAAAGGAACGCCTTTATCCGCCAGCGCTTCTTTATAGCCTTCCAGCCGGAGCTGCCCGATGCTGTTGATTTCCGATTCCGCGGAAAGTATGGCGATATCCCGATGTCCCAAATCCAGAAGATAAGACGTCATAATATAGCTTTCCTTTTTATCGTCCACCGATACGCTGGAATATAAAGCGCGATTCATATTTTCCGGCGTAGCGGAGCCGATCGTGCTGAATATATAAGGCACTGTCAGATTGCTGATTTTTTCCTGGGAATGGAAAAAATAACCGCCCAGGAAAATGATGCCCCGCAGCCTTTTTTCCTTCACCAGCTCCAGAGCAACATCCACTTCATCTTCGTTATACTCCACATGCTTCAGCACAAGGGAATATTTTTTCTTCTGTGTCTCTTCTTCAATCACCTGGATCATATCGTTAAAAAGAGGGTTCGCAATACCTTTCACTAGAACGGCAATACATCTGGCATCCGTCCTTTTCAAGTTCCTTGCGCTGTTGTTCGGCACAAATCCCATTTCATGGATCACCTCCATGATCATGTTCTTTGTTTCCTGATTGATATCAGGATGATTATTGATCGCCCTCGAAACCGTACTCACCCCGACGCCGCACCGTTTCGCAATATCCTTAATCGTTATCTCAGGCATTTTACAAACCCTCCCAGTGACTGCCTGGAATTCCTATCTTTATATTCTTCCATACAGCTTTGTTATCTCCCGTATGCGCTCCGCCAGACTGTCGTCCAGCTGGCCGTCCCTTAAACGCCACTTCCAGTTATTTCCCAAGGTGGACGGCATATTCACCCTTGCTTCCGATCCCAGGCCAAGATAGTCCTGTACAGGGATGATCGCCGTATCCGCCACGCTGGAAAGAGCAGCACGGATAAATTCCCAATAAATTTCTTTTTTTGCCTTTATGTTTAAATAGCGTTTGGCAAACGCTTTATCCTGCCTGTTCAAACTGCCGTACCACCCCATCGTCGTATCGTTGTCATGGGTACCCGTATAAACGACAGAATTATTCGAATAATTGTGCGGCAGATAATCGCTCTCTTCCCTGGAATCAAAAGCAAACTGCAGAATTTTCATCCCAGGGTACCCTGTCTTCTTCACAAGGCTGATAACGCTTGGCGTTAAAAATCCCAAGTCTTCCGCAATCACCGGCTTTTTACCGATTTTTTCTTTCATCACTTTAAATATATCATATCCCGGACCCTTTTCCCAATGTCCGAACTCCGCCGTAGTATCGCCGTAAGGGATAAAATAATATTCATCGAATCCCCGGAAATGATCGATCCTCACCACGTCGTACAAACGATAGCAATAAGAAATCCTTTGCATCCACCATTCATAACCGGTTTCTTTATGATACTCCCATTTATAGAGCGGGTTTCCCCAAAGCTGCCCCGTGGCCGAGAAAGAATCCGGCGGGCATCCCGCCACGCCCGTCGGCGTACACGATTCATCCAGCTGGAACAACTCGGGATTTGCCCATGTATCGGCGCTGTCAAACGCTACATAAATGGGGATATCCCCTATAATGCTGATTTTCTTTTTATTGGCATACGCCTTAAGCGCCAGCCACTGAACGGCGAACACAAACTGCTGGAACTGATAAAATTCTATTTCGTCCGCAAACTTTTCTTTATAAGCCTTCATCGCTTCGGGTTTACGGAGCCGGATGTCTTCCTCCCATTCAATCCAGCTTATCCCGTGAAAGGAATTCTTCACCGCCATATATAATGCATAGTCCTCCAGCCATGCGGCGTTGTCTTCCTTAAATTCCCCGAACTCCTTATCTTCCTTAATATTACTCCTCTCATAAGCTATTTTGAGTATCCGGAAACGCGACAAATAGATTTTTTCATAATCCACATATCCGTCGTCGCTGCCAAAATCACAGGCGTCGCACTCTTCCTTCGTCAACCATCCCTTTTTTATCAGCTCTTCCAAATCAATGTAGTAAGGATTTCCTGCAAAAGTTGAAAATGACTGGTACGGGGAATCCCCATAGCCCGTAGGCCCCAACGGAAGAATCTGCCAGAAGCTCTGCCCCGCTCTTTCCAAAAAATCCACAAATTCATACGCCTGTTTTGAGAATGTGCCAATCCCATACTTAGACGGAATACTCGATACTGGTAATAAAACGCCGCCTTTTCTCATTTCAAAAATATACTCCTTTCAAGGCCCTAACCCTTTACGGCCCCGGCAACAACGCCTTCAATAATGTACTTCTGACAAGTCAGATAAAAAATAATAATCGGAATGATGGAAAGAACAAGCATTGCCATCAATGCCCCCATATCTTTATTTCCGTTAGAACCGACCAGCATCTGTACTACCACAGGAATTGTTTTATACTTGGTGCTGATACCGATGACCAGATAAGGCAGAAGGAAGTCGTTCCATACATGCATTGCGTCCAGTATCGCTACGGTAATCGCCGTAGGTTTCAGGATCGGGAATACCACGCCGAAGAAAGTCTGCAGCGGCGTGCAACCGTCGATCATAGCCGCCTCTTCAATCTCCAGAGGAATTGATTTCACAAATCCTGCAAACATAAATACCGAAAGCCCTGCATCAAATCCTAAATACAGTATACACATACCGAGCGGATTACGCAAATGAAATCTGTCCGCCAAGCTGGTCATTGTAAACATAACCATCTGGAAAGGCACTACCATGGAAAATACAAACATATAATAAAGGCCGGTGGAATAAGCCGATTTTACTCGTGTTACATAATACGCTGTCATGGATGTAAAGAGTACGAGGAATACCACCGATACGATCGTAATGAAGAACGACCATCCGATCGCGTTCAAAAGCCCTGTTTTCACAAGACCGTTCACATAGTTCGTGATCCCGGCAAAGGTCTCTCCGGTGGGCAGGGAAAACGGATCTTTACTGATATAAAATTTCCCCTTAAAGGAGTTATTTAAAATGAATAACAAAGGATAAAGAATTGCAAACGCAAATACTACTAAAAATACAAATATGACCTTATTGGAAGCCTTGCTTTTTGCTGATACCATTATTGCTCTACCTCCTTACTCCTTGTAAATGTCAACTGTACTAAAGCGATCGCCACTACGATAATAAAGAACACCACTGCTTTCGCCTGGCCCACGCCTTCATATCCGGTTCTTCCATAGAAAGTCTCATAAATATTCAGCGCCAGCATCTGTGTCTTCTTCATCGGAGCGCCGTCTGTCAATGCTTTGTTCTGGTCGAACAGTTTGAAGCTGTTGGATAAAGTCAGGAACATACAGATCGTGATGGAGGACATTACCATCGGGATCTTTACCTTAATTAATGTCTGCCAGGGCGTTGCGCCGTCGATCTTCGCCGCCTCGATCAGTTCCGTAGGTACATTTTGCAGGCCAGCGATATAGATGATCATCATATAGCCGACCATCTGCCAGTTCATCAGAAGCACCAGGCCCCAGAAACCAAACTTTGCATTCGCCACGATCGTTGTTTCATATTTATATAAAACAGCGTTGATCATCTGCTGCCATGTATAACCGAGTACGATACCGCCGATCAGGTTCGGCATAAAAAATACGGTACGGAATATATTCGTTCCTTTAATCTTCCTTGTCAATAGCAGCGCAATCGTAAATGCCAGTAAGTTGATTGTCACTACACTTACCACCGTAAACGATGCCGTGAATCCCAGGGCGTTCATAAATCCCTGGCCGCCGGAAAAAGCTGCTTTATAATTTGCAAGTCCTGTCCATGTGGCATTGCTCACCGTCGTGAACTTACAAAAAGACAAGTATACGCCCTGTACAAAAGGGATTAAAAAAGCAAACGCAAATGCGATCACTGTCGGCAGGGTAAAGATTAAAAAATATCTTTTTAACGTTTTTTCCATTGCTTATTCTCCTTTTGAACCATATTTTAAGAAAAAAACACTCCGCAGCCGAGACTGCGAAGTGTTTTCTTACTCAACTTGCTCATCCATCCATATTCATGCATTCATGCTTTGATAAAATGTATGTCTTGCCAAGAAGTATGATTTCGCACTATTTTACTGTGCTGTAGCAGCTTTTTCTTCTGCCCATCTTGTAACAACCAGTTCTTTTACTTCATCCCATGTCATGTTTCCATTGCAGTATTCCAATAAAGCTGCGCCGAAATCATCTTTGAATGCTTGGCTCGGGAATGTGGTGAAGTTCCATGTTACGCTGTTCTTTCCGTTTTCCATATAACGGTACATTTCTTTTGCCAGAGGATCGGAAGGTTTCTCATCATCACCAAAGGTTGTGAACGGAGCTGCGTTTCCTAAATCATTTACCATGTAGTCTTTTCCTGCATCGGAGGAAATCATCCAGTTTACAAAATCAAGAGTTGCTTTCTGGTCTGCTTCGGAAGCCTGGCTGTTTACACACCAGAAGTTTTCTGTACCTGTGCAAAGACCCTGGTTTTCTTCACCTGCAACACCTACATAAACAGGCATGAACTTAACGTCTTCTTCTTTTACGGTATTGCCTTCTACGTCGGAAATCTGTCCCCATGCCCAGTTACCATTCTGAACCATTGCGCACTGTCCGAGAGCGAACTCAGCCATAGAATCCGTAACTGCCTTGCTTCCCAGAAGTCCGGGTGCGCATGTGGAGTTGTTGATGTACAGATCCCAGATATTTTTGAAGTTATCGGAGTAAGTAAATGCGATTTCTGCCATATCGCTTACATTGTTGTCTTTGTATTCGTAGTATACCGGAACGTTAGCAAGATGTGTCTGCCATCTCCAGTCTTCGCCGGGAAGCAGGGATGTGGAAGCGAATACGCCTTCGATTCCTAACTCATCTTTTTTCGCTGTCATGTCCTCTACTACTTCTTTCAATTTTGCAAAAGTGTTGATCTCGTCAACGCTTGCTGCTTTTGCGCCTTCTGTTGCGAAGTATGCCTGCATGATCGCATCGTTATAAATGATACCATAAGCTTCTACCGTATAAGGCACGCCGTATACGCCGCCGTCTTCGCCCGTTACTGCAAGGCCTTTATCGGACAATGCATTGTAAAGTTCGGAGCTTGACAGGTCAAGGCAGTAGTCTTTCCAGTTCTGGTAGCCTATCGGTCCGTTGATCTGGAACAATGTAGGTGCATCCGTACCTGCGATCTCAGATCTGAGGACTTCTTCGTATGTACCGCTTGCTGCGGTAACAACCTTCACTTCAACGCCTGTTTCTGCCGTATAAGCTGCTGCAATTTCCTGCCACTGTGCGTCAACCTCCGGTTTGAAGTTCAAATAATAAACTTTTCCGCCGTCTGCGGATGCTGCCGGTGCTGCTTCTTCTGCCGGTGCTGCTTCTTCTGCAGGAGCCGATTCTTCTGCAGGAGCTGCTTCCTCTGTCGCCGGTGCTGCTTCTTCTGCAGGAGCTGCTTCTTCCGCGCTGTTTCCGCATCCGATCAGCATGGAGGAAACCATTGCTACACAAAGTAATGCACTAATCAGTTTCTTTTTCATAATGAATACTCTCCTTTTGATAATTTGGTGTTTTGTGGATTCTTTGAAAAATCCGCAAGTTCCTGGAAACGATCTTCGTCCTTCCGCCTGTTTATGTCCCGACTCTTCCGCAATGTCCGTATCCCCTGCCGGGAAACTATGATCATCGCTTTCGGCACCGTTCTCGGCATCGTTCTCGGTAACGTTTCCGACTGTGTGTTCATAATATCATTGACCCCAAATTAATGCAAGTACTTTTTCGCATTGTTTCGTAACTTTGGCAGAAATAGTAAAATTAAAGCATTCATTTTTGTGCATTTTTCATATTTTTATTGATTTGCCATCCCCCCGCCCCTATGCTATACTATCCCTTGCTATAGCTATAAATATTGCAAAGAAAGGAACACTTATGAGCATTTTAAACGTAGAAAACCTGACCCACGGCTTCGGCGACCGCGCTATTTTTGAAAATGTATCCTTCCGCCTTCTGAAAGGCGAACATATTGGCTTAATCGGCGCCAATGGCGAAGGGAAATCTACTTTTATGAATATCATCACCGGGAAATTGATGCCGGATGAAGGCAAAATAGAATGGGCAAAGAATGTCAGGGTCGGTTATCTGGACCAGCATGCGGCGCTGGAAAAAGGAATGACCGTCCGCGACGTGCTTTCCTCCGCCTTTTCCTTCCTCTTTGAAATGGAAGAAAGAATGAATGAAATCTGCGGCAAAATGGGTGAAGCCTCCCCTGAAGAATTAGATGCGTACATGGAAGAACTGGGAACGATCCAGGATATGCTGGCTATGCACGATTTTTATATGATAGACGCTAAAATAGAAGAAATCTCCAGAGCCTTAGGGCTTTCTGACATCGGCAAAACCGAAGATCCATCCATTCCTTACGGGCTGGACAAAGACGTAGGCGATTTAAGCGGCGGCCAGCGGACAAAAGTACTGATGGCCAAGCTTTTGCTGGAAAAACCGGATATCCTCCTTCTGGACGAGCCTACGAATTATCTGGATGCGGAGCATATTGAATGGCTGAAACGGTATCTGAACGAATATGAAAACGCTTTTATCCTCATTTCCCACGATATCCCGTTTTTGAACAGCGTTATCAACATTATCTACCATATGGATCACCGGGAATTGAACCGTTATGTAGGCGATTATCATAAGTTTGAAGAAGTTTACGCCATGAAAAAATCCCAGCTGGAAGCCGCTTACCATAAGCAGCAAAAAGAAATTGCGGATTTGAAAGACTTTGTTGCCCGGAACAAAGCGCGGGTAGCAACCCGTAATATGGCTATGTCCCGGCAAAAGAAACTGGATAAAATGGATGTCATCGAACTGGCGGCCGAACGCCCCAAGCCGGAATTCCATTTCAAAGAGGCGCGCACCCCGGGCCGCTATATTTTCCAAACCAAAAATCTGGTCATCGGCTATGACAGCCCTTTATCTTCCCCCCTTAACCTTTCCATGGAGCGGGGACAAAAAATCGCGCTTATAGGAGCAAACGGCATCGGCAAGTCCACCCTTTTAAAAAGCATCCTTGGCCTGATTCCGCCCCTTTCCGGTACGGTAGAGCAAGGGGACTATTTACAGATCGGCTATTTTGAGCAGGAAACGCTTCATGATGTGGCAACCACATGCATCGAAGAAATATGGCAGGAATTCCCTTCCTATACCCAATATGAAGTTCGTTCCGCCTTGGCAAAATGCGGTTTGACTACCAAGCATATCGAAAGCAAAGTCAAAGTGTTAAGCGGCGGCGAACAGGCAAAAGTCCGGTTGTGCAAGTTAATCAACCGGGAAACGAATCTTCTTTTGCTGGACGAACCGACCAATCATTTAGATACGGATGCCAAGGCGGAACTGCAGCGAGCCCTGAAAGCTTATAAAGGAAGCCTTCTCCTCGTCTGCCATGAACCTGATTTCTATGAAGGCTGGGTTACGGATGTATGGGACTGCACGAAATGGACGACAAAAGCTTTTTAAGAGCCGTGACTCCTTATCTATTGTCCCTTATAATTTACCAGGGCATTCCTGATCCGTTCCAGGGCATCCATTACCTTTTGGTTATCTTTATAAACGCCGAGGACGATCCTGATATGCCCTTCGCCTCCCGCGCCGTAATTGATCCCATCGTTTACCGAAACCTTGGCTTCCTTCAGCAGATAGCTTACAATCTCCGTGGAACTTCCAAGGGAAGATACATCCACCCAGCATAAAAATCCCGATTCCGGCATCTGCATCCTGACGCCGGGAATGGAGTTGAAAATCCGATGGGCCTCTTTGCGGCGGAAATCGAAAGCTTTTTCAAATTCCTTCATAAATTCCGTATTTTCCAGCGCCGCCTTTACCGCCTTCTGGGCCACCGTGCTGGTCGCGCCCAGCACCGAAACCGCATTGGCAAACATACTGTCCATCACCACGTCGTCACAAACGATATAACCGACCCTGTATCCGCTCAACCCCATTCCTTTCGAAAAGGAGAATACGCTAATCGTTCGTTCAAACATCCCCGGAAGGGATGCCGGCGTAATCATTTCATTCTCAAAGCAAAAATCTTCAAACGCCTGATCACAGACGAGAATCAGGTCATGGCGGATCACAAATCTGGCCAATCCCTCCAAAGACTCCCTGTTGTATACCGTAGTCGTAGGATTATTCGGATGGGTCAGAACTACCATTTTTGTCCGTTCTGTCACAAGGCGCTCCAATTCCTCTTCTTCTAATTGGTATCCTAGCTCCGGTTTTAATGGAACCGGCACCGCCCTTCCACCCATAATGGTTACATTCAGCGTATTGTTCGGGTAGCTGGGGGAAGGGATCAACACCTCATCCCCCTCCCCGATAAAAGGAAGCATGGCAAAATACAGACCGGAATCGGAACCCGGCGTGATCATGATATGGCGTTCGGGGTTTACTTTAAGGCCGTTTTTCTTCCATAGTTTCTCCGCAATCGCCTGTTTCAAGGACAAATCTCCAATCGGAGCCGTATAATGGGGTGCTGCCGCCATACGGACGGCTTCTATCGTCGCCTTTTCAATATGTTTTGGAAGGGAAAAATCCGGCATAAACGGATCCGCCCATCCCATCAGGGCTATCCCCTGTTTCTCCATTTCCTGATAAGAACTGCCTACATCCGCTTTTTCTACTGCGGAAAACAAACCTCCGTTGGCCTCCCTGAAAGCCCTTATCATTTTTTCTTTCACACCCATAGTCCATTCCTTTCTACTCTTCTTCCTCAAACCCCCAAATATAAGTTATCACGGCAGCTACTACAAACGCAATGGCAAATCCGGCCATTACCAGCCACATATTATTAGGGTTTTCCCCGATGAACATGGCGAAGTTCAGGAAAGACGGCCCTCCCATAGCATATGCTTTCAGTCCCAGGAAGGAAGCAAAGCCTCCGCCTACCGCGCCGCCGATAGCCGCTGCCAGAAAAGGCTTTTTATATTTAAAATTAACGCCGTAAATAGCCGGTTCCGTCACGCCCGTTACCGCTGCAATCGTAGCGGAAGCCGCAATCGTTTTCGTTTTCTGGTTCTTAGATCTCAGCCATACACCGAAAGAAGCTCCGGCCTGGCCCATATTAGCCGCACCGCTGGTAGGAGATATATAGTTGAATCCCTGTGCCGTAATACCCTGCACCAATACAGGCACCATCCCGTGGTGTATCCCAAGGACTACCATGGAAGAGTAAACGCCGCCGTAAATCAATCCTGCAAACAGTCCGCCCTTTTCAAACAGCACAGTCACGCCGCTTGCGAGCAAATTCCCGACCCAGGTAGCCAACGGCCCGATCGTCATCAGCGATATGGGCGTAGCGACCAGAATGGTCAAACAGGGAACCATAATAATTTTCAATGCACCGGGTATTACCTTTCGGAAGCCCCGTTCCACCCAGGACGCAAACCAGACAGCAAACACGATAGGCAATACGGAAGAGGAATAGTTTACTACTGTAAAAGGGATTTTCAGAAAAGAATAAGCCGTTACCCCTTCCGCAATCAAAGATGCCCATGTGGACGACATCATGCCGGCACAGATCGTCATTGCCACAAACGAATCCATCTTGAACTGTTTTGCCGCCGAAGCCGCCAATAGAAACGGCAGGAAAGTAAAAATACCGTTGGCGATGGTATTGATTACCATATAAGTGTTTCCGGTATTATCCAAACCGCATACTACCGCAATCGTCAAAATAGCCCGTACCAGACCGGCGCCAGCCAATGCCGGTACAATGGGATTGAATATCCCGGCTACCGTTTCAAAAAATGCAGTCAAAAGATTGCCTTTTCGATTTTTCAAATCCTGTTTTAAATCATCCAGATTTTCTTCCACCGGCTTTTCCTCTTTCATACCGGTATATTCTACAAACTCTGCATAAACTTCATTGACCGAAGGTCCGATGACGATCTGCGTCTGCTGACCCTTGTCTACTACGCCTAAAACGCCGTCCAGTTTTTTCAAAGCTTCTGCATCCACCTTGGAGCTGTCCTCCAGATTCAGGCGCAGCCTCGTCATACAATGCGTCGCTACGGAAATATTGCTCTTCCCCCCTACATGTTCCACAATAGCTTCCACCATTTTTGTGTACTTCATATCTCTTCTCCTTTCTCACCTCTGCTGCTATCAGGTAATACGTGAAACCGGCAAATTGGCCGGATCTTTCCTCCACTTAAAATTACCTAATATCCCCTACTTATATGCGGTAATTTCCACTTCACACAGCACATCTTTCGGTATTTCCCTGACCGCTACACAGGAACGGGCAGGATGTCCGGTAAAATATTCCCCATAAACGGCATTAAATCCGTTAAAGTCCTCCATACTCTTTAAATAGCAGGAAACCTTCACCACATCCTCGAAAGTATAATCGGCAGCTTCCAAAATCGCTTTTACATTTTCCATTACCTGTCTCGCCTGTACTTCGATCCTGGCCTCTGCCAACTCTCCGGTTTCCGGATCGACCGGGATCTGCCCTGATGCAAAAAGGAACCTGTCCGCCACCACCGCCTGGGAATATGGGCCGATTGCCTGTGGCGCCTTTGGGGTTGAAATTTTTTTCACTTCTTTTCCCTCCTTGGATGAAATTTGTTTTATTTGACTATACCTTATCACTAAAATAGATTTTAGTCAATGCATATTTTCCAATTATTTTAGTTGATTTTTTTATTTTTTTGTGCTATTTTGTTTTTAAGCAATGAAATATATTTCATCCAAATACAATATATAAGGAGTGACTACGATGATCAACAAACAATTTCCCCCTCATTTCTTCTGGGGCGGCGCCACTGCCGCCAACCAATGTGAAGGCGCATGGAATGCAGACGGCAAAGGCGTAAGCATTTCCGATGTGATGACAAACGGGACTCATCTGGAGCCAAGGCGCATTACGCCGGTCATTGACGAAGATTCCTATTATTACCCTTCCCATGAAGCGGTCGATTTTTATCACCATTATAAAGAAGACATTGCTCTCTGCGCAGAAATGGGATTCAATATTTTCCGCATGTCCATTAACTGGACCAGAATCTTCCCCAACGGCGATGAGACGGAGCCGAACGAAAAAGGTCTGGAATTCTATGACAAAGTATTTGCCGAGCTGAAAAAATATAAGATTGAGCCTTTAGTCACCATTTACCATAATGAAAACCCGTTTGCCCTCACGCACAAATGCAACGGCTGGGCAAGCAGGGAATGTATTGAATACTATCTCCGTTTTTGCGAAGTATTATTTCACCGGTACAAAGATGTGGTAAAATATTGGATTCCTTTTAATGAAATCAACTGCCTCACTACCAAACTGGGCAACTGGAACCATGCGGGCATCCTCAACGACGGCACCGAATACTTCACCGACCAGACAGACAACCCCGATCTGCGTTTTGCCGCCCTGCACCACCAGTTTGTGGCCAGCGCAAGGGCCGTAAAAATGGGAAAGGCCATCAATCCCCAGTTCCATTTCGGCACCATGATCTGCCATATTACCGTTTATCCTCTGACTCCGCATCCTGACGATGTTATCTTAACCCAGCAGGAAGATATGATGCGGAACTGCTTCAGCGCGGACGTACAGGTCAAAGGCATCTATCCTTACTACATCAAAAGCTATTTTGAAAAAAACAATATTCATTTTGAAATCACGGAACAAGATCTGAAAGACATTGCGGAGGGCTGTGTAGATTTTTATTCCTTTAGTTACTATATGTCCAACTGCATCAGTTCGGATGCCAACAGCGCAAAAGTCTCCGGCAACGTAATGGGCGGCGCCAAAAACCCTTACCTGAAAGCCACCGACTGGAACTGGCAAATCGATCCCAAAGGTCTACGCTACACTTTGAACCACGTCTATGACCGTTATGGGGTACCGATTATGATTACAGAAAACGGATTGGGCGCGAAGGATGTGCTGGAAGCGGATGGAAGCGTCCATGACGATTACCGCATCCAATATATCAAAGAACATATCGAGCAAATGAAAGAAGCCATTGGAGACGGCGTGGATTTGATCGGCTATACGCCATGGGCCAGCATCGACTTAGTCAGCGTATCTACCGGGGAAATGGAAAAACGCTACGGTTTCATCTATGTAGACAAGGACAACCAGGGCAACGGGACATTAAAACGTTATAAAAAAGATAGTTTCTATTGGTACCAAAAAGTGATACAATCAAATGGAGAAATCTTATAACGGAGTACTAAGGAATGATACCTAATAAAGAAATTATCCTGACAAAAGCTGACAAATTAATCCTCCAGGCCATGCGCACCGTTGTGCATGGCCTTGGAGTCTATCTGGGCGAAGGATGCGAGATTATTCTCCACAGCCTGGAGGATCTGGAGTCTTCTGCCATCGAAGTCATCCACGGCCACCATTCCGGCCGCAAAGCCGGAGCTGCCATCACAAATCTGGCCTTAAAAATGCTGGAAGATATCGAAAGAAGCGGGGAGAAAAAAACTTTAGCCTATTTCAACCATAATAAAGACGGAATCACTATCAAATCCGCCACCATCCCCATCATCGGCGAACAGGACCGTATTATCGGTCTGCTTTGCCTGAACTTCTATACCGATATCACCCTTTATCATTTTATCTCTACCTTTTTGCCCATGGCCCCCCACAACCAGGAGACGCCGCATATGATCGAAAGTTTCGCACAGGATGTGGATGAACTGATTACGGAAGCCGTATCTGAGATTCTTGAAGAAGTGATGGACGACCCTGAAATCGCTGCCATTAACAAAAACAAAGAAATTGTCATCCGGCTAGAAGAAAAAGGCATTTTCAACATCAAAGACGCCGTAGTCAAAGTAGCCGACCAGCTGGAAATCTCAAAAAATACCGTATACATGCATTTACGGAATTTAAGAAAATGACCCGTTATCTTTTCCCCGCTCCATTTCCTATCTTCTATAAAAAATAAAGAAGCCGGCCGCCGTTCTGCGCATGGAAATTCATTTTCAGAACCGGGATGTTGCGGCCGGGATATGACAGCGCCGGGACAGGATTTTCCGGTCTGTTGCTTTTCAGCGAATTTCACTTATGAAATGGTCAAAAACCAAAGGGAGAAATTGCCATGGATGGCAATTTCAGGAAAAGAGGGCGCGGATGCCCTTTTTTCCGACCCGTTCGGCTCCAAAACCTCTACCCATTTCATTAGTGAAACCTGCTGAAAAGCTCCAGCCGGAAAATCCTGTCCCGGCGCTGTCATATCCCGGCCGCAACATCCCGGTTTCGAAAATGAATTTCCGTGCGCAGAACGGCGGCCGGCTTCCTTATATCATTACTTCAATTTCCAAATATCCCTGTTATACTCCGCAATCGTTCTGTCAGATGAGAAGAAACCTGCTTTCGCAATATTCACAAGCATCATCTTTTTCCATTTCTGCCTGTCTTCATAATCCTTGAAAATTCTATCCTTCGTCTCGATATAATCCTCCAGATCCAGCAGCGTCATAAACCAGTCTTTATTCAAAAGCTCCTTATACAGCCTTTCCAGATTCTCCTTATGGCCGACCTTAAGAGCTTCCTTGCTGACGATAAAGTCAACCGCTTTCTGAATTACCGGGCTCTTATCATAATAATCCTTGGAAACGTAATCCGCTTTCGCATAGTGTTCGATGACAGTTTCTGACTTTTCGCCGAAAATATAAATATTATCATCTCCTACCAGTTCATGGATTTCCACATTGGCTCCGTCTGAAGTTCCAAGAGTCACTGCTCCATTCAGCATAAACTTCATATTGCCGGTGCCGGACGCTTCTTTGGACGCCAGCGAAATCTGTTCGGAAACATCGCATGCCGGAATCAGTTTTTCGGCATAACTTACATTGTAGTTTTCCACCATAAGCAGCGTCATGTAAGGACTTACTTCCGGGTCATGATTGATAATTTCCTGTAAAACGAGCAGCAAATGGATAATATCCTGCGCGATCACATAAGCCGGAGCCGCCTTTGCCCCAAAAATAAAGGTCAGCGGTGTGGACGGCTTCTTTCCTCCCTTGATTTCCAGATATTTATGAATAATATAAAGGGCATTCATCTGCTGACGCTTATATTCATGCAGCCTCTTTACCTGAATATCGAAAATGGAATCCGTGTTCAGGACAACACCTTCCGCCTCTTTCACATAAGCTGCCAGTTCTTTTTTCTTTTCGAACTTAATCTCAGCCAGCCTGTCGAGTACCGCCTGGTCATCGGCAAATTCCAACAGTTTTTCCAGCTTATCCGCATCCTTCTTATAACCGTCCCCTATCGTTTTGGACAGGAAACCGGCTAATTCACGGTTACAGGACAGGAGCCACCGGCGGAATGTAATGCCGTTTGTCTTATTATTGAATTTTTCAGGATATATCTTATAAAAAGCGTTCAGTTCCGTATCTTTCAGGATATCGGTATGAATCGCAGCAACACCGTTTACCGAAAAACCATAATGGATATCAATGTGAGCCATGTGTACTCTCTCATCTTCATCGATGATTTGTACCTTAGGATCGTCATATTTTTCGCTGACTCTCTTATCTAATTCCTTAATAATAGGCACTAATTGAGGCACTACCTTCTCCAAATATTCCAAAGGCCATTTTTCCAGCGCCTCCGCCAGAATCGTGTGATTCGTGTACGCACATGTCTTGCTTACCACTTCGATCGCTTCGTCCATCGTAAATGCCTTATCATCTACCAGAATGCGGATCAGTTCCGGGATAACCATAGTCGGATGGGTATCATTGATCTGGATCACAGCATGATCATACATCTTGCGCAGATCATATTTTTTCTCCTTCATCTCCCTTAAAATCAGCTGCGCCGCATTGCTTACCATAAAATACTGCTGGTAAATGCGCAGAAGATTGCCCGCTTCGTCGGAATCGTCAGGATAGAGAAACAAAGTCAAATTTTTCTCGATTTCCTCTTTGTCAAAATCAATCCCCTGTTTTACGATACTTTCATCGACTGACTCGATGTCAAAAAGACGAAGCTTGTTGACACCATTGTCATAACCAACTACATCAATGTCATAAAGCCTGGAAGTTACTTTTTTCTTGCCAAAATATACGTCAAAGCTGACATCCGTCTTGGTCAGCCAGGAACGGTTCTCGATCCATTCGTTTCTTTCCGCTGTCTGGATCTTGTCTTTAAATACCTGCTTAAAAAGCCCGTAATGATAATTCAGGCCGATGCCTTCTCCGGGAAGCCCGAGGGTCGCTATCGAATCCAGGAAGCATGCGGCCAGTCTTCCAAGGCCTCCGTTGCCCAGAGACGGTTCCGGCTCTATTTCTTCGATCCTTGCGATATCTTTTCCTTTTGCTTTCAGTAGGGAAGCCGCCTTATCATAAATTCCCAAATTAATCAGATTGTTGGACAAAAGCTTCCCGATCAAAAATTCTGCCGAGATGTAATATACTTTCTTTTCTCCTTCAATGCCCTTTGAAACATTCATCAGCCTCTTGGTGAACTCCAGCAGACAGAAATAAACTTCCCTGTCTTCCAAGTCCTCCAGCTTGCTTTGGAACATCTCGCCGGCCAGCTCTTCCAGCTGCCTTTCCATGTTTAACACTAATACATCCGTCTGCATGTTTGATTGCTGTGACATCCTTTATTCCTCCTATTTAATATATAGTATATAACAGCAAAATAATATTTCCTATTTCTTTTATTTCTACTAAGTAAGTTACCACAGGAAAACGTTTTCTACAACTGTCATTTTCCACATTTTTTTTAAAAAAATTTGTGGAATTCTTCTAAAATTTCTTTTTTAACAAATAATATCCAGGTACTGAAGCCGAATAATATTATAGTCCAGCCTTTTTTTCCTCCCCTCGCCGCCGTTCATCAAATAATGCAGTTCCTCTACTGCCGCCTCAGATATTTCGGCAAATCCTTGTCTGACTGTATTCATCTGTTTGCCGGCATAGCCCATCAGCGTAATCCCGTCAAAACCGCATACCGGACGGAAAATATCCATTTCCATCAGCGCCCGCATGGCTCCGATCGCCATCAGGTCGGAAGCGCATACCAGGATATCTTTTTCCCGCGCGTTCTGGAAAGTGATCTCCCTGGCCTTCCGTTCAGAAAAATCCCCTTCCTTGACAAGCAGTTCCAGTTCCAATTCTTCCGCCAGCTTCCGCATCCCCCGCAACCGTTCCTCCGTTACATAACCATTCTCTTTTCCGGCAATGTAGAGGACGCTTTTGCATTTATTATCTATGATCGTTTTCTTTGCCACATCATATTGTGCTTTCTCCTGGTCAATGGACACGCAGGAGGTACTTTCATTCACGATCGGGGCATCTACAACCACCGCCTTGAAGATCTGGGAGCGAAGAAGCCCGTGGAGCATTTCATCATTTTTCGACAAGCCGTAAATAATGATTCCATGGATGCTCTGTGACCGCAGATACCTGATGGCTTCCTCCTCCGACATTCCTTCAAACATGGAAAAGAAAAAGGTATTGACATCCAGCCCCAGTTCCGCCGCTTTATTGATCGCACCGGAAATATACCGCATATCGATCTCGTCAATCGCCTGGGTACGCGTATTCAGGTTGACAAGAAGGGCCATTCTCCCCGCCTGTTTCGAGGATAACGCCGCCGCTACGGAATTCGGCAGAAAATTCAATTCTTCCACCGCCTCGTTTACTTTTTTCTTTGTTTCTTCGCTCACATTCGGGTAATGGTTAAGTACCTTGGAAACGGTAGATATCGCTACCCCCGCATGTCTTGCCACATCTTTTATGGATACCATGGGAACACTTCCTTTTTCTTATATGCCTTGTTGGAAATCGTTTTCCTGATTATAATATACCATTCCCTGGAAAATGTCCAGATGTTTTTTCATCCCTTTAAGCAATGTTCTTTTATCAGCTCCCCACATGTTTAATAATTTTATGGTAAATACGGAAGAGGAAATAGGAGGACAACGCCAGGGACATCAGTTCGGCGATGGGGAAAGCCCACCACACGTAGTTTACGTTTCCCAGCCGGGCCAGCAGATATGCCGCAGGAAGCAGGACGACAAGCTGCCTGGCGATAGAAACTACCATACTGTACACTCCGTTTCCAAAAGCCTGAAAAACGGATCCGCATATAATACAGAAACCGGCCAGTAAAAAACTAAAACTGATCGTCCGCAATGCCGGAATACCAATGCCCATCATTGTTTCCGAAGCATCGAACCATTGCAGTAAAATATGCGGGCAGAACTGGAATACAAGGAAACCGACCACCATCAAAGCCATCGCATAAGCAATGCTCAATTTTATCGTCTGGATCAGACGGTTTCTTTTTCCTGCCCCGTAATTATAAGCAATAATCGGCACCATGCCGTTGTTGAGACCGAACACCGGCATAAAAATAAAGCTCTGTAGTTTAAAATACACGCCGAATACCGCCGTCGCGGTGGAGGTAAAGGAAATCAATATAAGGTTCATGCCATACGTCATCAGCGAACCGATTGCCTGCATAATAATAGAAGGAATTCCTACTTTATATATTCCTCCGATAATCTCCATGTCCGGGCGGAAGCCTCTCCATTCCACTTTGATTTCCCGGTTGACTTTTTCGTTAATGATGCATCCCATAATCCCCGCTATGACCTGCCCGATTACGGTGGCCGCAGCCGCGCCCGCCACTCCCATTTCCGGCATCCCGAACAGCCCGAAAATCAGGATAGGGTCAAGAATAATATTGATAACCGCTCCCGTCCCCTGGGTGATCATGGTATAAATGGTTTTTCCCGTAGACTGGAGCAGACGTTCAAATATGATCTGGGCAAAAATACCTATGGAAGCCACGCATACGATCGTCAAATATTGAATGCCATAGCCGAGAATCTCCTCATCTCCTGTCTGGCTTTGATAAAAGGGTACCGTCGCTGCAATGCCGACTACGACGAACAGGAGATAAGAAAGAACAGCAAGAAATACTCCGTTGGCAGCCGTCTTATTCGCTTTTTCAAAGTTCTTTTCCCCAAGGGACTTGGACAATATCGCGTTGACGCCCACGCCCGTCCCGGTAGCGGTAGCTATCATCAGACTTTGTATGGGAAAAGCAAGAGATACTGCCGTCAAAGCATTTTCACTGATCTTCGCCACAAAAATACTGTCCACAATATTATACAGCGCCTGTACCAGCATGGATATCATGATCGGCAGCGACATCGACAGCAACAGCTTATTCACCGGCATAACTCCCATTTTATTTTCCTGTTGTAATTCCATATCGTTATCCTCCTCTTCTTTTCTTTCGTTTTTTTACCCGCTGCAGCGCAGAAAAGGAAACTTTCCCGTGTCCTGTCCCGCAAAGCGGCCCGCATGCTGCCCTAGCAACCTGCGCATAAAAAAAGAACACCTTCCATCCAATGGATAAAGATGTACTTTATAACAATGAGGCATCGGGGATTCGAACCCCGGACAACTTGATTAAAAGTCAAGTGCTCTACCGACTGAGCTAATACCCCATATAAACTGGGCTAGCTGGATTCGAACCAGCGAATGCAGGAGTCAAAGTCCTGTGCCTTACCGCTTGGCGATAGCCCATTATTCCTTAACACCAAGCCTGCTCCTGAAAAACCAGCCTGCAATAAGATGAGGGTGGGTAAAGGGACTCGAACCCTCGACCTTCAGAGCCACAATCTGACGCGCTAGCCAACTGTGCTATACCCACCATATTCATGCGACCGCTTCCACCCGTTCCCCAGGCGTTACAGTCGGGAACCGAATGCCTGTCCTGTATGCATCCCTATTCCCAAAACGTGCTCGAAGGGATTCGAACCCCCGACCCACGGCTTAGAAGGCCGTTGCTCTATCCAGCTGAGCTACGAACACATATCTTTATCATCAACCCCTTGCGATCCGGTACCTAAATGATATTAGCATATGAAAACGCTTATGTCAACAATAATTACAAGTGAAAACCAAAAGCGGGTGATGGGAATCGAACCCACGTGTCCAGCTTGGAAGGCTGGTGTTCTACCATTGAACTACACCCGCGCAAATGCCCTGATGCTGCGATTCTATATGATAAGTCGGGGTGACAGGATTCGAACCTGCGACCTCCTGGTCCCAAACCAGGCGCTCTAGCCAAGCTGAGCCACACCCCGGAATGCCATCCCGCCCTGTCACAGCGCAAGATATATTATATTACAGCATTCCAATTATGTCAACATATTTTTCCTGAATTCATGAAAATACATCCTATAAATAACAAATGGAAAAATTTGCCTTCCCTCCCTCATCCAATTCCATCAAAATGTAAGACGGCCGCCTTCCCGCCTGTCTCGGATAAGTCAGACTCCCCGGATTGACCGCGATCAAACCGCCGGAAGTATCTATAACCGGTTTGTGCGTATGCCCGTACATCACGATATCCGCGCCCCTGGATCTGGCCTCTTCCTTCAATATTGCATTCTCCATCGCGACATAATAATTATGTCCGTGGGTCAGCCACACATGATAATTTCCGATCTGAAACTCCTTTTCCCTCGGCAGATCGGTAAAATAATCGTTATTTCCGGCCACCATTTCCACCGGGCAGCCGGCGCTCTTACTGATGGTGTACTCGCTTCCTTCTACGTCGCCGCAATGGATCACCATGTCCACCGGCTTTACCCGTTCCAAAACCTTCAGATAATTATTGTTCTGGCGATGTGTATCGCTTACTATCAATATCCGCATATGTTTTCTTCCTATAATCTCTTTCTCAATTCATCCTTCATCTTACGCAGTGCTCTTCCTCTATGGCTGACGCTGTTCTTTTCTTCATCGCTTAACTCTGCCGTCGTCCTGCCGAATTCCGGGACAGAGAATATAGGATCATAACCAAAGCCGTTGCTTCCCTTTTCCTCATAGCCGATCCATCCTTCAATCTCCCCATGGGTGACCACCTCTTCCCCATCCGGAAAAACCGCTGCGATCGCACATACAAACCGGGCCGTCCTTTCTTCTCTTGGCACTCCTTCCAAACGTTGGATGATACTGGCATTTTTAATGGAATACGGAGTATCTTCCCCCATATATCTTGCAGAATAAATACCCGGTTCTCTATTCAGATGATCCACTTCCAAACCGGAATCATCTGCCAGAACGATCTCTCCGCACACTTTTCCTACCGCTCTTGCCTTTATGACGGCATTCTCCTCAAATGTGGCTCCATTTTCTTCTATCTCAATGTCCGCTCCGATCTCCGCCATGGAGACTACCTCCAGATCCATGTCCGCCAGGATTTCCCTGATCTCCCGCATTTTACCGGCATTTCCCGTAGCGAATACAATTTTCCTTTTCATAGCTTCTCCTTTTTTCACCGAATGGCTTTAACCGGACTCTTCCGCAGGGCGCTTCGGCCGGGCCGGCGGTTTCGGGCCGATATACTGATAATAATAGGCTTTCATCATGCCATTATATATTTTCCTGTTTTTGTCGGCCTTCCTTCGCATATCCCTTTCCACATGCTCATAAGAAGAAATCATATACAGCGACCAGGAATCGAGCAATGCAAATCTTTCGCCAAGCGCCGTATATAAAGAAGGCAGATCCGCTTCTTCCAGCCGTTCCCCATAAGGAGGATTCGTAATAATAAACCCATATTTTTTCCCATGGCTCAACATGTCAACGCCCCGCCTCTGGAAATGGATCATGCTGTCCACACCGGCCAGGCGTGCGTTTTCCCTGGCTGCCGCCAGCGCGCTTTCATCGATATCAAACCCCTGTATGTCTGTTTCCACGGTCAGATCCACCATTTCCCTTGCTTCTTCCAGCGTATCATACCAGATTCGCTTTCCTGCCACATGCCCCCATTCCATTGCCGAAAATTCCCGGTTCATGCCTGGTGCCATGTTCGCCGCCATCATTGCCGCCTCAATCGGAAACGTACCGCTGCCGCAGAACGGATCCACCAATATCCGGTGTGCTTTCCATGGAGTCAGCATGATCAGCGCCGCCGCAAGGTTCTCCGCGATCGGCGCCTGTACCGACATCTTCCGGTATCCTCTCTTATGAAGCGATTCGCCGGTTGTATCCAATCCTACCGTAACCTCGTCTTTTAGCAAAAAAACTCTTACAGGAAAAGACTGTCCGTCCTCCGCAAACCATTCCTGGCGATATACCTTCTTCAACCGCTCTACCATCGCTTTTTTCATGACAGACTGGATATCGGAAGGGCTGAACAGCTTGCTCTTTACGCTTCCCGCCTTTTTTATCCAGAACTTCCCGTCCCGGGGAATATATTCCTCCCACGCAAGACCTGCCGTTCCCTGAAAAAGTTCCTCAAAAGTCTCCGCCCGAAAGCTCCCGACCTTAATCAATATCCTTTCCGCCGTTCTTAAAAAAACATTGGCGCGGCAGACCGCTTCCTCATCGCCGAGGAAAGTCACCCTGCCGTCTTCCACTTTGCTGATATCATATCCAAGATCATCGATTTCCTTTTTTAAAACCGCTTCCAGGCCGAAATGGCAAGGTGCTATCAGTTCGTATTTCTTCATTCCTAACCTCCGCGCCCCCTTCCGGCGGCACAATCTTTCTTACTATAGAATTAAAAAATACCAATATTTTAATTCCCGTCTCCGTCCTCTAATTTTCCTTCCCACTCTATCATAATCGCCTCGCAGCTGTCAACATCGATCTCTTCCACCGCTTCTTTTAACCGCGCAAACATCTCCTTCTGCCAGCCCTCATAACGATATTGATCCATTTCCTGAATAACTTCCTCCATTCCATCCATGTCCAGATCGTCTACTGCCCCCCGCATCCTGCCAAAACAATTTTGAACCGCCTCCGCAGGAACCTTTTCTTTTCCGGCGTCTCCCTTCGCACTGTCAGCGCAAAAGGGTTCCAATATAGAGCGGTAACCCATATATTGCTCCAGCATTTTATCCGTATGCCTATGTATCGAAAGGGCATCCCTGGCATTCCCCGCTTTTTCCATCGCAGCCGCTCTTTCGGAAAGCACCATGGCGCCGATCTGTTTCGAAGAGTTTTTCAGCGCATGGACTTCTATGGTATATTCCGTCCAATTTTCTGCCTCTTCCAGTTCCTTGATCAGTTTTGCTTTTTTATCAATGCTATGGTAATACACCTTTAAAACTTTCCAGAACAATTCCTCGCTGACCAAAAATTCCATGGCATATTTGATATCCAGATCCCCGACTACGATATGATCCGACTTTTTCTCTCCCTTATCAATGTTTCTCGTATGATGGATCTTCTGAACCTTTTCGATCGGAATCCATTGTTTCACTTTGGAAGCCAGCAGACGAAGTTCGATGGGCTTAGGGATAAAATCGTTCATCCCCTCCCGGCAAAACATCTCTTTCGTTCCTTCCACTGCATTTGCAGTAAGGGCTATGATCGGCACATCATCATATTCGGGATGAAAACGCCGGATAATATGCGTGGTCTCCACTCCGTCCAGTTCCGGCATCATATGATCCATAAAAACAATGTCGTAATGAAATCTGGATATTTTATCCACAGCCGCTTTTCCGCTCGTTACCGTATCAATTTTCATCTTCAGCGGCTCCATAATGCCTTCCGCCACAGTCAGATTCACCGCGTTATCATCCACGATCAGAACATTGGCATCGGGAGCTATAAAATCAAATTCCTTTTTATCCGTATCGTCGTCAAAATGGAGTTCCTCCCCGTTCAATATCATGGCAATCGTCAATGCAAATAAGGGTTTTCGCACCACGAGCAGATTAGGGATGTTATAATCGACGCTGTCATAAAATTCGATAAGAAGCACGGCCGTAATCTGCGGATTTTGCCGGACAAATGCTTCCACCTTACCGGAAAACAGTGAATATTCTATAAAAAGAAAAATTTTTTTTCCTTCCGGGAACGTATGAAAGTCTTTGGAATCCTTCAATATATAATCCACGCCCAGATCCGCCACATCAGAACACAAACTCTCTCTTATATAAGGATTAGAAACAAGAACTCCTGCCAAAAGGGAATCTGCATCCTGAATAGTAATGCTCGGAGCCTTATTTATGACCTTCTGGGGCAGCGCGCAGGAAAATTTGCTTCCTTTCTCATACTCGCTTTCCACCCAGATATCCCCGTTCATCAAAGACAAAAGCCTTTTTGAGATCGCAAGCCCGAGTCCCGTCCCCTCAATATTCCGGTTTCTCTTACTGTCCACCTGTTGAAAAGATTGAAACAGCTTGCTAATATCTTCCTTCTTAATTCCGATTCCGGTATCCTCTACGGATATACGCATTTCGATTTCATCGGGAGCCGTCTCAACATAATTCATTTTCATGGTGATCCTTCCCCGCGCGGTAAACTTTGCCGCATTATTGAGAAGGTTCAGCAAGACCTGTTTAATGCGGATGCTGTCTCCATACAGCTCGCTCGGCAGATCCGGCGAGACATCAAGAATCAGCTCCACATCCTTTTCTTTTAATCTTGTCATGACGATATTCGCCACATCGTATACGATGGACATAGGCTCGTATTTTACCTCATTAACGTCCATTCTTCCGGATTCTATCTTTGTAAAATCGAGAATATCATTGATAATCGTCAGCAGCGATCTTCCCGCTTCCTTGATCTGGTTGATATATTCCCTCGCAACAGGAGGCAGTTCTTCCCTGAGGGCCATTTCCGCCATACCGATTACCGCATTCATGGGCGTTCTGATTTCATGGCTCATATTAGCCAGAAAATCCGACTTCATATTTCCCGATTTTTCCAGTTCCTTATTCGCCCGGTAAACAAGATATTTATTATATGCCATATCGGATAAAACGCTGGCAATCATATGGAGAAACTTTGCCGCATTGTCTACCGTTTCCCTGTCGATGATCCTTATTTTTTTAGAAGCCTCCACATACTCTTCCGGGTCTACGCCGATCCTGGCCGCAACTTTCCTTATTTTTTCCGGGTCGGCCTCCTTCGTCAAAACCTGTCCGCCAAGAAAGCATCCCATAAGTCTGCCATCCGCCACGATGGGAGCAGAGAACTCCACAAGATCCGCATGGCAGAAATAGACAGCTGCCTTGCCCTTCTTCATCGCCAGTTCCGCTCCCCATTTATCGCATTCTATGCAGCTCTTACAGCCCTTTTCCGTGCTTCGCGTATATTTCATGCAAAATTCCGAAAAATTAGAGCCTTCCGTTACCGGAATACCGTCCGCGTCCGTTGTAAGCGCCGCGATGCCTGTCATATTGGAAAAACCATCCTGTATTTTCTGCAAAGTTTCTTTATCAATCAAATCTGTCAGTTGCAGTTCATAATCCATGTCCATAGGTTCATCCTCTTTTCCATAGGTTTATGTCACTTTAGCCGATCAGCTTTTGGATCGTATCCAGCAGCCGGTCACGATTGATAGGTTTGAGCAGGTAACTCTGCGGTTTCATAACAAGCGCTTCCCGGATTTTCTTGCTTTCCGTCACTCCGGTCAGAAAAACTACCGGTATGTCTCTGGTGGCGCTGGAAGCCCGCAGTTTTTCCAAAACGACAATGCCGTTCTCATCCGGCATTTCGTAGTCCAGCAGGATCAGATCCGTTTTCTTTTTTTGCAAAAATTTTAAAGCAACCTTGCCGCTGAGAGCCGTCGCCACATCATATTTTTCATGCAAATGCTCCTTCACGAGCCTTAGCATCATGGAATTATCATCTACTACAAGAATATGTTTCCGCTGCGAATCCGATGATTCCCGCACGGCATTTTGCCCAAAGGAAGGCCCTCCGGCCATAGGGGGCATTCCTGGCTGCCCTGCGGGCGCATTCCCTGTTTCGGATGCATTTCCTGTCGCAGACGTCCCCCCTCCTAAACCCGTATTTTCTTTCGCGGCGTCGTTTTGCGCCCCGCTCTCCTTTCTCGGCTTTTTCCCCTTGAAAAACTTCAGTATTCTTTCCTGGATAGCTTCCGCAGACAACGGTCTGTACAGAATAAGGTCTGCAACATTCACCGCCATCTTTTCAAATTCATCGCATTCCTCTTTGGAACCGAGCAAAATAAATGGAATATCCTCCTGGGCCAATTTATATTTAACACTCGCCATCTGCATAATATGGTCTCTCGGCTCATTGTGAAGACAATATACAAAAGCGTCCGGCTCATAACAATTCATATGCCTGATGATATCAGCATAGCGGATTGAGGTAGTCAGAGCTTCAAAATTGTTTTCCATCTGATGAAAGAAACTGTCAATTACGGAAGCATTATTCCCTGTTACCAGAACTTTATACTTCATCACAATCCTCCTTCTATGATTTATCATTATAGCTATTATATACAATATCCTCTTAATTTTCCACTATCATTTCGATCTCTTTAGCTGATTTTTAACACCTTTGTCCTCATCGAGTAGAGAAGATTCATCTTCCCTGCGCATCGCACCCCGGTGCATAAAAAAAGCTGCGCATCTTGATCCGATGCGCAGCCCGCCAGGCTTCTGCTTAGAAATTGTTGTTATTGTTTTTCTGGCTGTTGTTGGAAGAATTGCTGTTGCTGCAATTCTTCTGGTTCTGTTTTTCGTTATTGCTGTTATTGTACTTGTTTTCCTGATTCTGTTTTTCATTCTGGTTATAATCGTTTTTAGACATTTTGCATTCCTCCTGATTAATTTTTGTTACAGGAATAGTATGTCTTGTACAGATATAAAGTATTCATTTTCCTTTATAGGACTTTAGTACTGCTTTTTTATTCATTTTGCACAGTTTTTCCATTAGGACTTTAGTACTATTTACGTATTGCAATTCAAAAAAACCCTGTTATAATTAAAACATAAATAGAAATAACCCTTCATCGTTTCTATTTATAGACCCTTATATTAATTATTTATACTCCCCTCATTAGAGCGTCAGACCCTTTCTGGCGCTCTATTCATTTTCACTGATTATGATATGAAAAGAAGCTCACGCCCCACTGAGCCGTCAGCCTCCACTCTCTAACTTCTTCTTCTGAGCATCCGCACAATAAGCACCACGCAGATAAATGGTATAATAATAGGAAGAAACATGGACACTACCGAACCTATAATGCTGACCACCGCAAGTACCAGCAAGATAACCAGAACAAACATCAGCCACCCAGGCATACGGTATACCCGGGGCGCATTGCTGTCCCTTTCGCCATTCCACCCATTTTCCTGTGAACCATCTTCATACACTTCATCATATTCCTGGCCGCTGTAACTGCGCGTCTGGGATCTGGACGCCTGAAGAATCGTCTTGGCCAGCAGTCTTGGATCTCCCAGCGCAGCGATGATTTCTTCTTCGCTCCGCCCTGACCGTAGCTGCGTATCAAAATATTCTTCATAGTAACGCATATTTTCATTCACCGTACTGCTCGTCAGATTCCCCGCCAGCGCCCTGTGCAGACTGTCCATAAATTCGCTTCTAGTCATAATTCCTCACCTTCTCATTTAAAACGTATTTTAAAATACAAAATCACGTCAATGGGCCTATCAGCCTCAATATGCGGCCCATCATTCGATTGAATATAGATATATTTTTATAATATTTCATATCTACTTCTATGCACCGGCCCAATGTTTCCTGAAAATCCTTCTCCACATCGAAAACAGCCTCATTTCTGAACAGATAAACGGCGCATTCAAAATGATGGTACAGGCTCCGATAATCCATATTGACGGTTCCTACTACTGCTTTTTCATCATCCGACGTAAATACCTTTGCATGGATAAAACCCGGCTTATATTCATATACTTTAACTCCCGCCGCCAGCAGGTCGGGATAATATGTCCTGGACATTGCAAAGATCGTCCTTTTATCCGGTATATGCGGAATAATGATCCTCACATCCACCCCGCGCCGGGCCGCATACTGGATCGCATCCAGCATCGCATTATCCACAATAAAATAGGGCGTCATAATATGTACATATCTGACCGCCTGATGAATGATATCCAGATAAATTGTCTCTGCCACATTTTCAGGCATCGTCGGCCCGTCGCCATAAGGCATTACAAAACCGGAACTTCTCTGTTCCGTCCGCAATCCGGATCTGATATATCCGGCGTAATCCTCCGTTCCCCACTCGGAACCATTCCACATCTGGAGAAACATGAGCGTAAAGCTTTTTACAGCCTCCCCTTCTACCTTGATGGCGGTATCCTTCCAATGCCCGTATTTCGCCTTTGCATTTATATATTCATCCGCCAGATTAACGCCTCCCGTATAAGCCGCTTTCCCGTCTATAACAAGGATTTTCCTATGATCCCGGTTGTTCTGGGAAGTGGACATCAGGGGCCTTATGGGGGCAAACATCTTCGCCTGGATTCCAAGCGCCCTCAATTTTTTCGGATATGAATAAGGAAGGAGGAGAATGGAACACATCCCGTCATACATAAAGCGGACTTCTACGCCTTCCCTGGCCTTCCGCTCCAGTATTTCAAGAATACTGTTCCACATTTTCCCCCGTTCTACAATAAAATATTCCAGAAAAATAAACTCTTCCGCCTTTTCCAGTTCTTTCAGCATATCCTCATATTTTGCCTCTCCGGAAGGAAAATAAACAACGGAACTGTTTTTATAAGAAGGGAAGCCTCCGATCTCCTCCGTATAGCGGCTTAACCCCGCCATATGGAGGTCTGTTTTTTCGATTTCCCTTTTCGTCTCTTCATCCGTATGCATGAAGGCTTCCGTCTCTTTCAGCCTTCTGTCCAGTCCCTTTTTCAGCCCTATGTTGCCCCAGTTTCCGACTACAAACAGATAAAGCAGCACGCCGAATACGGGCGCCGTACAAATAGGTATTACCCATGTGAGTTTAAATTCCGGTGTTTCATCTTTGTTAATAATATAAACCAGCACCACCGCGCTAAGTGCCAGCATCAGCAGCAGCGAGATTTCCGAATATTCTCCCAGCCATTTAAAACCGGCAAACAGCCAGAATATCTGTACCAGAAGAAGTGCAAACGTGATCATGGTACGGCTGAATACTATTTTAAAGAGTACGCTCCAATATTTTCTCAATTCAATGCCAGCTTTCTTTTTAACAGGTGAATCGTTTCTCTTTTAATAATTCTCCGCCTTTACCTGAAAATATGCCTGAGGATGCGCACATACGGGGCAAACTTCCGGCGCTTCTTTTCCTACGCAGATATGTCCGCAGTTCGCACACTGCCAAATAGTATCCCCATCTTTGGAAAATACCAGTCTGCCTTCGATATTGGCCAGCAGTTTGCGGTATCTTTCCTCATGTTCTTTCTCTATAGCGGCAACGCCTTCAAATAAAGCGGCGATCTCCTCAAACCCTTCTTCCCTCGCTTCCTTTGCAAACCCGGCATACATATCCGTCCATTCGTAATTTTCACCTTCCGCAGCATCTTTGAGATTTTCCTCGGTACTGCCGATACCGTCGTTCAAAAGCTTGTACCACATCTTAGCATGCTCTTTCTCATTATTTGCCGTTTCTTCAAAGATAGCCGCAATCTGCACATAGCCGTCTTTCTTTGCCTTAGATGCATAATACGTATACTTATTTCTTGCCTGTGATTCCCCTGCAAATGCCGCCTGTAAATTCGCTTCTGTTTTGGTTCCTTTTAACTTTGACATATTTTTCTCCTTTGCATTTCCCAAACCTAAATTTTAATTATAGAAAGTTTATCACATAACTATCTAATATGAAATAAAATAAATATAAAGTTTTTATATTTTTAATCTCTTTTCAATGTATATAGGATCTCCTCAAAACACACGCCATCGGCAGCCGGAACATCCATCTCCACCGATTTCAGAATTCCCTTTCTTACAAAATCCGACGCTTTTTTCACGGATTCTTCAAAATCCACGCCGTTTACCGCGTCAGCCGCTATAATAGAGGCAAATACATCCCCCGTACCGGAACGTTCCGCTCCCGCCTTATGAACCTGTATCATTTTCGGCGGTTTTCCCCTTTCCGCTACATAGCTTGCTATAAATTCCCCCTGCAAAATTCCTGTCACCACCACTTTTTCCGGCCCCCGTTCCATCAGCTTCCGGGCCATGTCGTAAAGCTCCCCTTCTTTCCACCCGCTGTCCTTATAGGCCGTATCCGTCAGCCGGCAGCATTCGGTCACATTAGGAGTGATAATGTCCGCATACTCTATTAATTTTTTCATTTCATTGCACATTTCTTCGGTATAGGTCGCATATATCCTGCCGTTATCGCCCATCACCGGATCAATGATCACCTGAGTTCTCCCGCTTCGAAATTCTTCAATAAAACGGATTACCATTTCTATCTGGGCTACGGAGCCGAGAAAGCCGGACGTAATCCCCTCAAATTTCAGCCCAAGCCTCCTCCATTTCGAAATATATTCTTCCATCCTATCCGTATAGTCGTCGAAAAAGTACTCCCCATAGCCCATATGGTTCGAAAGAATGGACGTGGGCAAGGGACAGCACTGGATGCCCAAATAAGAAATAATGGGGAGGGACACCGTCAGCGAACATCTCCCAAAACCGGACATATCATTGATAACCGCTATTTTTTTCTGGTGATTATGCGACATTGATTTTTTTCTCCTTTTATAATAAATGCAATTATATGTTTTCCTTCCAGTATTGTCAATGGAGAGTGATTTTCCTACATGCTTTCTTCTGTTGATACCCATCTGGTCAATACGAACATGGTATTGATTTTTGACTCATCTTCTCAATTATTTAATGACATATATGTCATCTTGAAGTCCCGGAAAATATTTGTGTCAAGACTTGCATTGCCTTATTCTGCCTTCTAGTCTATAATAGACTTATATCTTATCTGTAAACTATAATGAATGGAGGTAGAAAATGAGCAGATTTACATTACCAAGAGACATTTATCATGGCAAGGGCTGCCTTGCCGAATTGAAAAACCTGAAAGGCAAAAAAGCAATTCTCGTAGTAGGCGGCGGTTCCATGAAACGTCAGGGCTTCCTCGATAAAGCGGTGGAATACCTGAAAGAAGGCGGCATGGAAGTCAGCCTGTTCGAAGGAGTCGAGCCTGACCCGTCCGTAGAGACCGTTATGAAAGGCGCTCAGGCGATGCGCGATTTCGAGCCTGACTGGATCGTTGCCATGGGCGGAGGTTCCCCTATCGATGCGGCAAAAGCGATGTGGGCATTCTACGAATATCCTGAAACTACTTTCGAAGACTTATGCGTTCCCTTCAACTTCCCGGAACTGAGGCAGAAAGCAAAATTCGCCGCTATCCCCTCAACCTCCGGAACGGCTACCGAAGTAACCGCATTTTCCGTTATTACCGATTACGCTGCCGGGATCAAATATCCTCTGGCTGATTTCAACATTACGCCCGATGTGGCTATCGTTGACCCCGATCTCGTGGAAGCGCTCCCGCCCAAGCAGGTAGCTTATACTGGAATGGACGCCCTTACCCATGCTATTGAAGCCTATGTGTCCACATTGCATTGCGCTTTCACCGATCCACTGGCTCTTCAGGCAATCGAAATGGTATTCGACTACCTCCCGGCTTCCTACAATGGCAATATGACCGCAAGGGAAGAAATGCACTATGCACAATGTCTGGCTGGAATGGCATTCTCCAATGCACTGCTCGGCATCGTACACTCCATGGCTCATAAAACAGGCGCTGCATTCTCCACCGGCCATATTACCCACGGATGTGCCAACGCTATGTACCTTCCTTTCGTTATCAAGTACAATGCAAAAGAAGCAACGGCAGCATCCCGCTATGCGGAAATCGCCCGCAGAATGGGTTTGGCAGGCGCTTCCGAGCAAGCACTGATCAACAGCCTGTGCGAAAAAATAGATGAATTCAACGTAAAGCTGAATATTCCGAAAACATTAAAAGATTTTGGCATTAAGGAAGATGAATTCAAAGAAAAAATCGCAAAGATTTCCGAACTTGCCGTAGGCGATGCATGCACCGGATCCAATCCGAGAACGATCGACCCGGCTGCCATGGAAAAATTATTCACCTGCATTTATTATGGCACGGAAGTAGATTTTTAAAAATACATAAAAGGATACGAACGCAATACATGAAAATGTCGCAAAATCATCCGATTTGATGATTTTGCGACACGCTCTTTTACAGGCTATTTACCGCAGCATCATTGAATACAAATCGTTCTAATCATCTGTCAAGGTAAAGTACAGATAGTCATCTCCATTATATGGTAATTCATCAACCTTATACACTCTGGCTTCAAAGTCAATTTTCCCAGACTGCTCACTTAGTTCCGGCGAAGTATAACCAAACTTGAACACTGCGCCATCATAGTCAACCGGACAGATTAAGGTGCGCGTTATATAGAAAATGGGATACTCATTCACAGAATCACCCGCTGTCCGCACATCATAATACCTTGCCCCGGAGAGTTGCCGCTCTCCGGGGTGGTACACCATACCGTCCTTGAATTTCTCAACTCACATTTTAGCATACACGCTTATTCTTTACAAGCATCAAATGTCCTGCCCCCTGCCGGCAGATCATGCCATATTTCCGGCTGACGTTATGGCTGCCGCTGTTTTTCCTATCCCTTACTGCTATGACTCATACCTCCAAAGCTTTTCTTTTAAAATATAGGCGCAACTCCCGGGGAATGGATAACTTTGCGCTCCATCAAATCCTCGTTCCCGAAAAATCAAAAGAAAAAGGCGGAAATGCTCATTTTATCAGCATTTCCGCCTACCAAAAAACATGCACATAACGCAAAAAAACGTACGCAACGCATAAAAAACGTGCGCTAGAGGATTCGAAGCTAACCTCAAATGCCCGAAAACCCAGTAAAGAAAGGAGGTTGCGCCATCTTCCCTCGATGAGTGTAACAAAGGTGTAACTGATTGAAAGGCGGCGCTTTCTCATATTAAAGCCTTACTGCTTTACCAGCAAAAGGCTGTGCCGCCTCAAAATGAGATGCCTCCGCACTGATTTCTTCTGGCGTCTTAGCATCAAAATAATCCCTCTGCCATTTTGTATAATCAAATTTTTCTCGAATAATTGCAGAAATAAAATGCTCCGCTTCAACAATACCCATCTGTTCCGTTAAACATCTCATTCCCCGGTTCAAAATCTCAACAGTACTTATCGCCATTTATTCATCCCCTTCCATATCTGTAATAAACTCTATCGGTGTCACCATTTTTATCTCTTCTGTACGATACTTTAATAGTCGTACATCAGTAGTTATAAAATATTCACATCTCGCATAAATTGCCGAAGCAACATGACAGGCATCTTTAAATTTAACCCCTGTTTTCATAATCTCAGCGGCTTTTGCCTCCACTGCTTCTTTTCGTTCATCACCTACATATCCAAAGGCATTCTCCCTCATAAAGTCAAAAATTGTATTACGCCGCATTTCAAACGGATTTTTACTGCACTCATACCTGAGCATATATGATACAATTAACTCCAATTTTTTATCTTTTATCAAAGATTGAATATACAATTTAGACTGGGTTTCCATAGCAACTTTTAGCTGTGACTGGTCATCGTATGGCCTGTTATAGCAACACATATCAAGATAAATCCTCAAATCATGACCTCCCACTCTGCTTTCTTCTGCTCCCGCAAACTAAGGCCTTCATACTTTGCCAGCATACCATCGCCTACCTTACCGTTTCACAAATTATTATATTTATATTATACCCCAATAAAAACTTGTTAGCAAATAAAACTTCTCTGAACAAAACAACGTACTTGCGCGGGAACGCCAACTGGCACAGGCCGCTACCACCTCAATTTTCAGGAATACCCCCGCCATCAAAAATTATTAATCAACGGGCGGCTTTTCCTTTTCCCGTACCCCCGGGAAAAAATGGCGCAAATACGCGCTTCCCTATATTTGATTAAAAAATAAGATTATTTTTAGGGGCAAACGGTAATCAAATTTTTAATCAATTCTTTCTTGCCAAAAAAAACGGTAATCAACTCAGTGCGCTACCCCGGAAGACCTTACATTGCATAAGTGCCACTCAATACAAGGCAGGGAAAGTCGTGACAGGGGAGGCCACCTCCCATCATATACCATATGGCGCATGGACATCGGCTTCCATCTGGCGGATGAGCCCAAGAGACTGGATGGCCTTTGGAAGCACATGGAGGTTTTTTCACATATGGAAGCATTCAGTAAAACTCAGTACCCCAAGGCCGACACAAAGCAACTGGCAAAAGCAAGTACCCCTGAGGCTGGAACAAAGCAACTGGCAAAACTCAGTACCCCAGAGCAACCCATCATAACCGGCTGAGCCGGTGAACTGCCAAAGGCGCAATACATAACGCTGGCCGCATCGCCTCACACCCCATACTGGTCTGAACCCGCCCGCCACCCCTGAGAGATACCAGCCGTCTTTATTCAGCTATCCGGAGAATATCTGTAACCTTCTTTCTTTTCCCCAATGTTCCTTAAGCCCGGGGGTACTTATTATACTGTCAATAAAAGAACTCTACATATATCTGAATAAACAATGTATATGAAACATGTTTTTTTATATCTATAACCCAAGAAAGACCTGTCCGTCCGGGCAGGTCTTTCTTGGCTGTTTCTTGCAGAATCAAAACATATGTACCATCTTATTCATCTGTCAGGGTGAAGCGTAGATATCCTTCCCCATAATATGGCAGTTCATCCATCGTATACAGTCTGGCTGTATAGTCATTTTTATCATACTCCTCCCCTTTTTCTGGTGAAGTATAGCCAAACTGGAACACTGTGCCGTCATAATCAGCCGGGCAAGTCACAGTATACGTTACGATGGACAGCGGCCAATTATTCTCCTGCTCATACTCGGTCCGTATATCATAGTATTCATCGCCAATCCTGACTGCATCCTTGGTCTTAGCATTCCCCCTAAAGTATGTGCCGGTATACCTGTCAAATGAGCTGGTATTCCACCTACAGCCAGTTACTTCTTCCGGCATATTGCTCATATCAACTGTATACACTGCGGTCACTTTCTTGAAGCCTTCGTCTGCCCCTTCTATTGTCTCTGAGATGGCAACATTCACACCCGCCTCAAAATCGCACACATAATCTTCCACATAACTGTCATAACCGTATAAATTCACAGGCCAATCTCCCTGCGGTGTAATGGCTATCCCGTGTTCCTCCAGCCAGTTGACAGGTTCCAGCTCCGTCTCATCTTCCGGCACTTCGCTCTCTTCCGATTTCTGCCCTGCATCTGCTTCCTCCGGCTCATTCCCAGCACCGGGTTCTTCTACATCAGCTTCCTCTGATTCTTCTGAACCGGGTTCTTCTTCCACATCCGCCTCCTCAGCCGCATCTGTCCCCTCTTCTTCTCCTGCTGTAACAACACTGCCGCTGTCAGCCGGCTTTGCGGTATTGCCGCATCCCGCAAGCAGGGAGGCAGATAAAGCCGCCGCAAGCATCCTCATTAACATTTTCCGCTTCATCAGATAATCTCCTTCCTTTCTCACCATCCATCATGGCTTTCTTCATGCCCCGATGCTACAAAATACTGGAATGCCTTACATCCCACAACCTCATTGAGGGCTTCCTGAAGCCGGCTCAGCACCTCCCCGTCATATGGGTATTCGTCATACTCCATAAAATTGAGACTGACATAGTCATCGCCTATGTAATAGTCCTCATCCCTCCAGACACTGCCGCCCAGATACCTTGAAATAAAGCCGCTGATGATATCGTTTTCTTCTTCCGCCCCGCCTTCCAAGACATCTGCCAGCATGCCCTGCTGGGCATCTGTCAGGGTACACCCCGGCTTGCATTGGAATATGACGCAGTCCATAAAGGCCGGGGGAACTGCCTGTGCCGCCTCTTCCCGAGCTGTCTCATGGAATGCCGCCTGGATCCTGCCATACTCTTCGGGGGATATCCGCTGGTTGCAGTAATCATCAATCCCCTGCCTTACTGCGGACAGGGCGTTGCTCAGGGTTTTCCCACATACAGGCAGCGGCTCCACTATCTCAGGCAGTTTTCTTGCGGTAGCCCTCCCAACACAGTCCAAAAGTTTAAAAATATCATTACTGTTCATACTGGTTCTCCTTTCCTTCTGTATTTTCCCGAAGCAAAAAAAAGGAACCGCGATTGCACGACAACTAATCGCAGTCCTTCCAGACTCCGATTCCTCACTGGGGAGTACCCCGGCGGCAAACTGCCCGCCGCCAACGCACTCCAGTGAGAAATCAAGAACGGGGTGCAAGTATGCGTCCACACTCTACACCCCGTTTCTATATCATGAGGCACAGACAGAGCCTGACAGCACGCAAAAGGCATTGTTTTTTATGCCCGATTACCTTATAATAATTCTTGCGTGTATCGCGGACTTTGTCTGTATCGTGTGGTAGTGAGATTACCATCCCTTACCCCAGAGAGCGCCAACTCTCTGGGGTGGTACACCATACCGTCCTTGAATTTCTCAACTCACATTTTAGCATACACGCTTATTCTTTACAAGCATCAAATGTCCTGCCCCCTGCCGGCAGATCATGCCATATTTCCGGCTGACGTTATGGCTGCCGCTGTTTTTCCTATCCCTTACTGCTATGACTCATACCTCCAAAGCTTTTCTTTTAAAATATAGGCGCAACTCCCGGGGAATGGATAACTTTGCGCTCCATCAAATCCTCGTTCCCGAAAAATCAAAAGAAAAAGGCGGAAATGCTCATTTTATCAGCATTTCCGCCTACCAAAAAACATGCACATAACGCAAAAAAACGTACGCAACGCATAAAAAACGTGCGCTAGAGGATTCGAACCCCCGACCTTTTGGTCCGTAGCCAAACGCTCTATCCAGCTGAGCTAAGCGCACATTTGTTATCAGGATTTATTTTATAAATATCACCCGCAACGGTTTTATTTTACATGCTTATTTACGGATTGTCAAGCTATAAAATAAATTTTTCTGTTTGTCTGCCGTACCGCTCATGAAAACCACAAAATATGGCAGCCGCTTTGCCCGAAAAACGGCAAAGCGGCTGCCTGACTGATCTTATTCGTTTCCCGGAAATGAAGGAATTCCTGCAAATCCTTTTTGTAGCTCTTCATCCGTCGGAACATAATCCACCATTGCCCCGTCATGGAACTTGCCGTAAGCCACCATATCAAAATATCCTGTACCCGTAAGGCCGAAGACAATAGTCTTCTCTTCTCCTGTTTCCTTGCACTTCAATGCTTCGTCGATTGCAACCTTTATTGCATGGGAACTTTCCGGTGCAGGAAGGATTCCTTCCACTCTTGCAAATTGTTCCGCCGCTTTAAATACCTCCGTCTGTTCTACGCTGACGGCATCCAGCAGTCCGTCATGGTAAAGCTGGGAAACGACCGAACTCATTCCGTGATAGCGCAGACCGCCCGCATGATTGGGTGCCGGCATAAATCCGCTTCCCAAAGTATACATTTTCGCCAGCGGACATACCTTGCCCGTGTCGCAGAAATCGTAAACATATTTTCCTCTTGTCAGGCTCGGGCAGGAGGCTGGTTCTACCGCTATAATTCTATAATCCGCCTCGCCTCTTATTTTTTCACCCACAAAGGGAGAAATCAAGCCTCCAAGGTTGGAACCGCCTCCTGCGCATCCGATAATAATATCCGGGTGGATATCATACTTCTTTAACGCGGCCTTCGTTTCCTCCCCGATAATGGACTGATGCAGAAGCACCTGGGATAACACGCTTCCCAGCACATAACGGTAACCCTCCCTGCTGGCAGCCGCTTCTACAGCTTCCGAAATCGCACAGCCAAGGCTTCCTCCCGTTCCCGGGAATTCGGCAAGGATCTTTCTTCCCACATTCGTTGTGTCCGACGGAGAAGGCGTTACCTCCGCCCCGTATGTGCGCATCACTTCTCTTCGGAACGGCTTCTGCTCATAAGAAACCTTCACCATATATACTTTGCAGTCCAGGTCAAAATACGCGCATGCCATAGATAAAGCGGTTCCCCACTGCCCTGCTCCCGTTTCCGTCGTTACGCCCTTCAAGCCCTGCTTTTTTGCATAATAAGCCTGTGCAATGGCCGAATTCAGCTTATGGCTTCCGCTCGTATTATTTCCTTCAAATTTATAATATATTTTTGCCGGCGTACCCAGCTTCTTTTCCAGGCAATAAGCGCGTACCAGCGGAGCAGGACGGTACATCTTGTAAAAATCCCTGATTTCCTGCGGGATGTCGATATAGGCATCCGTATCGTTTAATTCCTGCCTTACCAGCTCGTCACAGAATACTCCCTGCAATTCTTCAAAAGTCATGGGTTTTAACGTTCCCGGATTCAACAGCGGCGCGGGCTTATTTTTCATATCCGCCCTTACATTATACCATTGTCTCGGCATCTCGCTTTCTTCCAAATAGATCTTATAAGGTATTTTTTTCTCTGACATTTTCTTTCTCCTTTCTTTGATTCCTCTGCACGCCCCTGCGCTATCGAGCAGGAAAGGTTCCTTCCCGTCAGCTTCGCCAACCCTTCTCCTTTGGATACCCATGTGCATAAAAAAATCCTATCCCAGCTCTTTTGCTGGGACAGGACATTCATTCATTCCTGCGGTGCCACCCTGCTTGATGCATCACTGCATCCTCTCACGACATGCTAACACATATCTGCTTCTTAACGGAGCCTTCCCTCCGGCGCACTTACTTCAAAAAAACCAGGCCTGCCGCTTTTTTGTTTCGGTTTGCTCTCCAAAGCCCATTCCATACGGTAATCCGTACCGCGTTTCCACCATCCGCAGCTCTCTGTAACATCTCCTCCGTATGTACTCACGCTTTATCAACGATTTATTAAATTCTATGCAATATTTTCAGAAAAGTCAACACCTTTTTCAGATAATTTTCCATTTTTCCAAATTTCCTTATTGCATTCCTCCTTCTTATAATTCCACTACCGCGACGCCACAGCCCGGCAAAATCAGCTCTTTTTCCCTCAACAGTACATCCTTTCGGTTTTTGAGGATCTCCTTTCCTTCTTTTTCAAGAAGAAATGAAGTTTCTCCTTTCCCAAAATTAGCCGCAACCAAGACCTTCTTCCTTTCATCCTGCCTGTAATAAGCCAGCAGCATTTCTTCGCCTTCATAAGCCGGCACGAAATCCCCATAAGTAAATACTTCTCCGTAATCTTCCGATTTCCGCAAGGCCAGCAGTTCTTTATAATAAGACAGCACGGAGGACTGATCCTTTTCTTCCGCTTCCACATTCCTTTCTTTATAATCGGGATTTATCTTTAGCCAGGGTTTCCCCGTTGTAAATCCTGCATTTTCCCCTGCGCTCCATTGCATGGGCGTCCTGGCGTTATCCCTGCTGTGCTTCAGGCAGACGTTCATCGCCGCCTCTTCATCCAGCCCTGCCTCCAGAGCTATCTTATATTGGTTTTTTGTATCGATATCGTTATATTCATCAATGCTTTCCATTTTGCAGTTTTTCATCCCGATCTCCTGCCCCTGATACAAAAAGGGGAGGCCGCGCAATAAAACGCTCGTAGTCGCCAGCATTTTTGTGCCATCATCGTTCTGTGCATAGTCGGGAAGATAAGTACTCGCCCCCCTTGGCTCGTCATGATTTTCAATGATATTGGCAAAGAATCCCGTCTTCCGGCATTCCTTCTGTGACTCCATTAAGGCCTTGCGCCAGCGGAAAAACTCATATCCCGGCGCATCGTACCACCCGTTCTCCCCCAGCGTCGTGCATAAAGGCGCGAAATCAAACATCGTGGAAAAATATCCTTCCTCCCCCACAAATTTTTCCAGTTCCCCCTCCTTCATATTAAAAACCTCGGCCACGGTAAAAGCATCATGCTTTGCAAAAGTCTCCTGTTTCAGTTCCCGGAAAAACTCTCCGATCCCTTCCGCCTCCTCTATCATTCTCGTACACCTTACCAGGCCGTCTTCCCCATCCGGTTCGTAATCGGGAAAGCCGTCTGTCTTTTTAATGTTCATGATCGCATCGATGCGGAATCCGGCCAGCCCTTTATCCAGCCACCAGTTCACCATTCGGAACAATTCTTCCCTTACTTTCACGTTTTCCCAATTCAGATCGGGCTGTTCTTTGGCAAACAAGTGAAGATAATATAAGTCCGTTCCCGGAACCGGCTCCCATACGCTGCCGCCGAAATAGGAACGGTAATTGCTGGGTGCTTTTCCGTCTTTTCCCTTCTCAAAGTAAAAATATTTGCCATATTCCCCTTTGGGATCTTCCAGCGCCTTTTGAAACCACTCATGCCGGTCCGAACAATGATTGATCACCAGATCCATCAAAATATACATATCCCTTTTCTTCGCTTCTTCCAATAGCCGGTCGAAATCTTCCATGGTGCCGAAAGCGGGATCTATTTTATAATAATCCGAAATATCATATCCCTGGTCTACAAAAGGTGATTGATAAATCGGAGAGATCCATATGATATCGATTCCCAATCCCTTCAAATAATCTAATTTCCCGATAATTCCTTTGATATCCCCAATTCCGTCCCCATTGCTATCGCAAAAACTCTTCGGATAAATTTGATACGCGACTTTTCCATGCCACCATTGTTTTTTCATATCATCCACCATACCCTTTCCGTATCTTTTTCATGCACATGCATCCTTATGCGTTTTACGGCCTCTATACTTGTTGATTACATTATATAAACCTGTTTGTATGGTTTCTTTATCCATTCTGACCATTTATTATACTATTTTGACTTCTCCTGTATTCAGAAGGCAGCATTCCCTTTTCTTCTTTGAATCGCTTAATAAAATAACCGATATTGTCATAGCCGCACTCCAAAGCGATGTCGATAATCTTTCTGTCAGTTCGATAAAGATACTCGGCCGCTTTTTCCACACGCATTTCATTAATATATTCCGTAGGCGTTTTTCCCATGGCACGTTTAAAATACCGGCAAAAATATTGAGGATTCATCTGCAATATGGCCGCCATATCCTGATTCGTGATCCTTCGCCCGTAATTTTCCTGGATCCAACCAAGCACCTTCTTTATATTTTCAATTTTTTTCCCATCATAATCCATATTGCTGTCCATATGAACAAACTTCCCATGCCCATACAAGCAAGCCAAGATTTGCAGCAAATATGCCTTTACCCTCATGCGCGCCTCAGGAGCCTCCCGCTCCGCTTCCGCCAATATCTTCCCATACAGCCCCGCAAGTTCTTCCCACATATCGTCTTTTTCCGTCACTGCCCCGGGAAACTGAACGCTTCGTTTCAGCAAAGGACTCACCATCTGATGCTGGACGCTGTCGTAATGCTCGAAGCTAAGCATTTTCATATCAAACACGACCGCGCTTTCTTCACATCCCTTCTCTCCATAAAGGCCATGGATATCCCCGGAACTTACAAAAAAAAGCGCCGGACTGTTGATTCTGTATTTCTGCATATTAATATCAATGCAAAATCTCCCCTTTTTCAAATATATGATCTCCGTTTCCTCATGCCAGTGAAGCTTGACCGTAAAATCTCCTTCCCCCGCGTAACGATATACTGCCAGAGGAAATTTTACCGTCCCATGCACAGCCTCTTCTTTCAAATCAATCTTATTCACTTTATCCATTTAGAAACCCTCACCTATTGTCGAACCGTAATTTTCTGCCAATATTATACTATATACAAAATTCTAAGACAATGGAGTGTCTGTTTCAATGAAAAAAACAATTTGGCGAAAGAATCTGTTTTGATTAAGAGGTTTTGTTGTAGGCGGTGGTGATGGAGCGGAAGGCCGGCACGTCAGCGGCAGCCTTCCGCTCCATTGCTGCCGTGTACAAAAACTGGATGGCAAAATGGTTTCCTGGCTGGATTAGTTTTTTCACTGGAATGCGAAGCAAATGCTGTCATGCTTTACGCACCTCTGCGCATGAAAAACCGATACGAAGAAATTTTTTCTTCGTATCGGTTTTCGATTCTACATTTTATGTACTTCGCTTTGGATGTTTATTCCAGCATGGAAGCTCCTTCTGTGAAGTCATTCTGGATCGTTGTAATGAGAGAAGTCATTTTCTCCATATCGATATCGCCGCTATCCATTGCCGTTACCATCATGTCGAGGTATTCCACCATCGCATCACAGCCGGATTTAAATTTCTCGTGAGCTGCCGCATATTTTTCCGGAGCTTTCAAAGAACCGAACTCAACAAACGGATCCTTCAAACCTGAAATAAATTCTTTTGCTGCTTCTACATCGTTAGGATCGATAGAAGATGCATCTGTCATAGCGCTGTTAAGCTTCTCGCCAAGTTCCTCTGCCTTCGCTTCGTATTCTTCTTCCGTCAGGGTTGTCTCTTCTCCCTGCGCTGCATCACCTTTTCCGCCGCCACAGGCAACTACGGATACGCTCATTACTGCTACCGACAAAAGCAGAGCAATACGCCTCACCAATTTGTTTCTCATAATCATTGTCCTCCCTAATAATTTATTCTATTAAGCAACTGTTATTATATCACCATAGGGATATTTTTCAATAGGACTTTTTTACTAGCTAAATATTCTTTAGCATTGTTTCTAATTCCTTACTCCCACAAAGCCGTGAGTACATGTTCTCCGGGCATCATTACAATGCTTGCGGCCGTGATTTCTCCGCCGCTGTACATCCAGCCCGCGAACTGACAGCCTTCTTTTTGGGGAACGGGCAATTCTCCATAAGCTTCCTGATAAGTAACCTGTATGGATTCCATTCCATCCGGCATACGCCCCCCATCCGCGTCGAATTTGACAGTCACTTTCGCCGGTTCCCATCTTGCGATCAGCTCCAGATCCCCGCCTACCGTGCCAACGGAAAAATCCCATGTTTCATTTTCATGGCCCTCATAATACCAGCCGGCAAACGTATATCCCTGACGCACCGGCTCTTCCGGTTCTTTCACATAGTTACCATAGCGAAGCTTCTGGGATGCGATCTCCGTTCCCCCGGAAGTATTAAAAGATACCGTAAACCCGCCGAATATAGCGAATACCGCTACCATAATTACTATAATAATAATAATACCCGCAATAAAGCCGTCCAAAAGGCGGATCGGAGTATCCGTTTTATCATAGATCCCCCTTCCAAAACGGCGGGGGCGTCCGCTTACGCTTTCCGCCCCCTGGGTACTTTCGTTTATTTCATCTATCTGCTGCCTATTTTCCATCCCTGCCGCCTTTCTCTATCTCAAATTCACTCTACAGCCATCCACAGGAAGAATGCCCGCAAAGCGGGCATTCTTCGGTGTGAAAAGTGGTTCGTACCGCGAACCCTAGCAGTTCTTGGCGAAACGCCCTCTGGCGTGAGCTTAAATTGCTAAAGCAATTCGAACTTCTCTTCACACTACTTACGAACCAAATACTTTCTCATATCGATCGCACATACGACCAGAATAATCAAACCTTTGATTACATACTGCATTGCCGCATTGATGGACAGGAAGTTCAACGCTACGAAGATAATACGCAGCAGGAAAACGCCCATTACAATACCGCTGATCTTACCGGTACCACCGACAAAGGATACGCCGCCGATAACGCAGGCTGCGATCGCATCACATTCGTAGTTAAGTCCGGTAGCCGCCGAGTTGGAAGCGGTTCTTGCCGCTTCGATGAAACCGGTAATACCGTACATCATACCTGCAAGAGTATGTACCATGATCGTTGTCTTCATAACATTAACGCCGGATACGTTGGCAGCTTCCGGATTGGAACCTACTGCAAACATATTCTTGCCGAAAGTGGTTTTATTCCAGATAAACCACATAATTACTACAATAATACATGCATACCATACAAAGTTAGGAATAGCAACGCCTCCCAAACCGATAAAGCTTCCGGTTACGAAGGATTTAAAGGAATCATCCAGACCGGATAAGGGCTGGCCGTTATTGCCGTTGATCATGATGTACATAAGCAGGATACCATATACGATCAACTGGGTTGCCAAAGTAACAATAAACGGGTGAAGCTGGAATTTTGCTACGAAGAAACCGTTTACCAGACCTACGATACCGCCTACAATGATAACTGCAAGGATAACTACCGGGATCGGAAGTACCGGAAGATCCGGGAACATCCTTGAAGCATAACTCAGAGATTGCAGCAAGGATGCGGAAATACAAGCCGTCAGACCAACCACGCGCCCTGCGGAAAGGTCAGTACCCGTTAATACGATACATCCTGCAATACCACAGGCAATCGGCAGGTTTGCAGCCGAAAGGCTGATAATATTAACGATAGAAGGTGCCTTAATAAAATTCGGATTCTGTACCGTCGTATAAATAACCACTATCAAAAGAAGGAAATAAATTGCGTTGTTGATCATCCCTTCCTTCCAAAACGTTTTCTTATCTTTACTGTCCATTGCCTGGTAACGGCTGTAGGACTGCTTTATATTCGTAATCGCTCTCATAAGAAATTGCCTCCTTACACATATTTAGCCGCAAGAGTCATAATCGCTTCCTGCGTAGTTTCGCTTGCGTCCACTTCTCCCGCCAGACGCCCGCCTGACATAACGAGTATCCTGTCGCATATTCCGAGCAGCTCAGGCATTTCGGACGAAACTACCATTACCACTTTTCCTCTGTTGGCCAGATCCAGAATAAGCTGGTATATCTCATATTTTGCTCCTACGTCAATACCTCTTGTGGGTTCATCCAGAAGAAGTACTTCCGGTTCGGTCAAAAGCCATCTGCCCAGAATAACCTTCTGCTGATTACCGCCGGAAAGAGAACGAATCTTCGTCTCCTGTGTCGGCGTCTTCGTGCGCATCGCATCGATGGACCACTGGGTATCTTCTCTCATCGATTTATCGTTCAGAATGAATTTTAATTTCAAGTGCTTTTTCAGGCTGGAAATTACCGTATTTTCCCTGATGCTCAAAATTCCGAAAATACCGGTTGCGCGGCGTTCTTCCGTCAACAGCGCGAAACCATTTTTGATCGATTCCCTGGCATTACGGTTTCTCACTACTTTGCCGTCCAGTTTTATCGTTCCGCCTTTTCTCGTAGCCACACCGAAAATATTCTCCAGCGTTTCCGTACGTCCGCTGCCATCCAGCCCTGCCAGACCTACCACTTCCCCTTTTCTTACCTTAAAGGAAACATCTTTTAAGAGGGAATACTGCGCCGTCAGATGCTCCACTTCCAGAGCCACTTCGCCCGGCTTATTTGTCTTCGGCGGGAACTGATTGGTCAATTCGCGCCCTACCATCAACTTAATAATTTTCTCCGTCGTCAGATCGCTCGCCCGCTCTGTCGCCACCCATGTGCCATCGCGCATAACGGTAACTTCGTCGGAAATGCGGAGGATCTCTGCCATTTTATGTGATATGTAAATTATGCCGCATCCTCTGTCACGCAACATATTTATGATCTTGAATAAATGTTCCACTTCCTGCTCCGTCAGCGAAGAAGTAGGTTCATCGAACACGATTACCTTAGAATTATAAGAAACTGCTTTGGCGATCTCCACCATCTGCCTTTGTGAAACAGGCATCGTACTCATTACTCTTCTCGGATCTATTTCTATCTCTAATTCTTTGAATACCGCTACGGTATCATCATACATTTTTTTCTCGTTTACCATCAGGCCGCCCACTTTCGGATAGCGCCCCAACCATATATTATCCATGACATTTCTTTTCAACGCCTGATTCAATTCCTGGTGTACCATGGCAACGCCGTTTTCCAGCGCTTCCTTAGAATTTTTAAAGCTGACTTCTTTTCCGTCCAGAAGAATCTTTCCGCTGTCCATGCTGTACATTCCGAACAGGCATTTCATCAATGTGGACTTTCCTGCGCCGTTTTCTCCCATCAACGCGTGAACCGTTCCCTTTTTCACCGTCAGGGAAACGTTATCAAGCGCCTTTACACCGGGAAATTCTTTGCATATATCTGTCATTTGCAGCAGAACATCCTGTCCCATGCTTTACCCTCCCTTTTTCCATAAGCTTACCTGTCTCTTTTTTTCGCACACCCATGCGCCGCCTTAACGGTATATTTTCTCTATATGGGTCTGTGCCTTAAAAAAAGCGGCCAACCGCCTAAGGCGGCAGCCGCTCTTATAAACATAAGGATCTTCCTGCTTTACGCAGTATCCTATCCCTTTTATTTATTCACCTGTGTAAGGAGCATAAGGGATAAAGATCTTGTTGCTTACATTTGCAGAAATATTGAAGGAATCCGTATCTGCCATTAATTCCTTACCTGCCTGTACGTTCTTTGCAAGATATGCAATACCATTTGCCATACCTTCTGCATCCTGCTTAATCGTACCCGTCATTTTGCCGTCTGCGATCAGCTGTTTAGCAGCATCTGTTGCATCTACGCCAAATACAGGAATCGTTACGCTGTCTCCTCCAAGGTTATAACCCTGAGCGTTCAGAGCGGAGATAGCACCTTCTGCCATACCATCGTTGTTGCAGATAACGAGTTCGATCATGTTACCTGTAGCTTCGCTGTACTGGGAAAGGTTTGTTACCATGTACTCATTTGCTGCCTTTGCACTCCAGTTACCATCCTGGTCTACCTGGTAGCAGTCAGCATTGGAAGAATCGAAGTAAACCAATTCCGGTTTTCCACCTGCTGTCAGAACTGCATTAGCGTCTTCCACACCAAACTGTGTACGAGCGATAGCTTCTGCATTACCAAGCTGGCCCATGAACATAGCGTAGCTGATTTCGCCGTCGCCGTTCAGGTCAACTGCATCATAATTTGCCATAAGGAAATCGCCGATCATCTTACCCTGCATATGACCTGCTTCCGGTGCATCTGTTCCTACGAAAGCACATTTGTCATAAGCGCCAAGTACTTTACCTTCTTCTTCATCGGGTTCTACCGCACGGTTGAAGAAGATAACCGGGATGCCTGCTGCGCTCGCTTTGTCAACGATCTGCTGGGAAGCATCTACGGAACCGGATGTAACGATATTAACGATCAGAAGGTTTGCACCCTGGCTGATAGCTGTATCGATCTGCTCATTCTGTGTTGTCTGGTTGCTGTTTCCATCATAATTCTGGAATGTGATGCCTGCCTCTGTCAGAGCTGCATCAAGCGCTGTACGAACGCTGGAAATGTAGGTATCACTATATGTATAGTAGAATACGCCTACATTCAGGTCAACCGCTGCCGCTTCAGCCGGAGCTGCTTCCTCTGCAGGAGCTGCCTCTTCTTCAGCCGGAGCTGCTTCTTCTGCTGCCGGAGCTGCTTCTTCTGCTGCGGGTTCTGCTGCTGCCGGAGCTTCCTGCTTTCCACATGCTGCAAGGCTGAATACCATCGCGCCTGTCAAAAGCAATGCGAATAACTTTTTCATTTTGTTTGTCCTCCTATTTAAATATTATTCTCTGACGTTTTTACTACGCCATGTTGCCATTATAACAAACAACTATTCCAAAAAGATATGCAATATTTTACTCTCTTGGTATAAAAAATTATTGTTTTGTACATTTTTTGTTCACAATTTATTCAAATTTTTATCAGTCAAAAGAAAAAAGCATCCTCTGGCACTCCGGTTCAAACATATTTTCCCTCGTCACGCAAGTGGTCGCCGTATCGACCACCGCCCCGCTGGCATTGCCTCCGTTCAGCAGATGGTAGGCCTCTTCCACGCCGAGATAACCCATCGCATAGGGGTTTTGCACGATCAGGGCATCCACCTCTCCGGTTTCCAGCATCCCCACCGACACTACATTGCTGTCAAAAGCCACCACTTGAGTCTCTTCCGCCAGATCCAAATCCCGGATCGCCCAGCCAACGCCCAGGCTGGTCCATTCGTTAAAGGTGACGATCACATTAATCTCCGGATATTCCTTTAGCATCCGTATGGTTCCCTCCCTGGCGTCCTCCGTCGTCGATACCACATTAATCGTATGCATGCTCTTCACTCTGCTGTCCGCTCCGGCGATTTCCCGGAATCCCTCTTCCCTCTGCTGTCCGTTAGCCGAATTGATGTCATAATTTACGATGCCTATATACAGTTCTTCGCCTTCCGCCTTCAGGGCGGCTTCCCCGGCCATTTTTCCCGCTTCCCGGTTATCCGTGCCGATGCGGCAGCTCACTTGTCCGCTGTTGACGTCGCTGTCGATCACCACTATTTTCACTCCTTTTTTCGCCGCTTCATCAATCGCCTCGCTGTTGGCGTTATAGTCCACTGCCGAAAAAACAATGACTTCCGCTCCATTTTCCACCGCCTCTTCGATCATCCGGTTCTGCGTTTCGTAGTCTTCCTCCCTTTTGGGCCCCACCATACTGATCTGCAGGTTATATTCCGTGGCTGCAGCCGTTGCCCCTGCGTAAACGGACTTCCAGAAGGCGGAATCCATGGATTTCGTCACGAGCGCCACATAGCGCTTTCCTGCCGTTGCGCTTTCTTTCCCGCATCCTCCGAAGGCCAGAGCCGCCATAAGCAGTAAGGACACCAAAAATGCCAGGCTCTGTTTTTTCTTATTTGCTCTCATATCCGCCCTCCTCCACCTTCGGCATACGGATGCTGACACAAGTCCCCTCATCCGGTTCGCTTTCTATCGTAATTCCATATTCTTCTCCAAAATAAATCTTGATTCTGTCATTCACATTTTTAATACCGATCCCGGTCTGATCGCCCGGCTCGCTTTTTAAAATATTTCCGCACTGTTCCTTGCTCATACCCACTCCGTTATCGGACACGGAAAATACGATATCATCCCCCTCCCCATAAATACGAATTCTTATCTCTCCTTCATCCACCATCCGGTTAATTCCGTGATAAATGGCATTTTCAATAATCGGCTGAAGTGTAATTTTATTGCATAGATAAGGAAGGCATTCCTCTTCTATATCAAAAGAATATGTAAACTGGTTTTTATACCGAAAATTTTGTATCATCAAATAACTTCTGGCATGCTCCACCTCTTTCCCAATAGGAATCAGTTCGTGCCCCTTGCTGATACTGATGCGGAACAGTCTTGCCAGGGCATTTACCATTTCTACCGCATCCTTACTCCGCTCCTCCTCGCACATCCAGCCGATCGCATCCAGCGTATTATAAAGAAAATGCGGGTTGATCTGGGCCTGGAGCGCCTTCAGCTCCGTTTTACGCAATGTAATTTCCTCTCTCCTGACCTTTTCCATCAAATCCTGTATCCTGCCGACCATATGACCAAAGGAATCTGACAGAGCGATCATTTCTTTGCTGCCATGTACCGGCTGATAGCTGAATTCTTCCGCATCGGCCTCAAAATCTTTCATCGCTTTCACCAGGCTCTGGATGGGGTGGGAAATCATATGCGTCAGCAAAAAACTGCTGAGAAATACCGTTACCAGTACAAAAGCGATCATTACCAGCAGAATCTGCATCGCCCCCCTCACCTTAACCGTCACAAGCTCATCGATATAACTTACCCCCACGATCCTCCAGTCACAGTTATCCAGGGAACGGATCGAATAAATTACATTTTTTTTCACCAGAGTCCCGTCCCCGGCCCTTGTCAGAATGTCCGTCTGTTCCGACTTCAGGCCGGAATAGATCAGCTGCTGCTGGGGATGATAGACGATATTCCCTTTTTTATCCATAATAAAACAGTAGCCATGCTGTCCGATGCCTACTTCATCCACATAATTTGCAATCTGGGAAAAACGCACATCCAACACTACCGCATGCTTTTTCCCGTCCCCCGTCTCCAGATCTTTACGTATGGATACTACCCAGGGATAATAATTTTCGAGCAAAGTCTCCGCATGAGGTTCGGATATCAACAGCCGGTCTTCCCTTCCGCTTTCCCTCTGTATAAAAGAAAGGTTTTTTAATATCCTTCCTTTTAAACGATAATTCCCCGTCCACCAGTCTACCATATTTCCCTCTTCGTCATAACTGGTAACGGCAATCACATCCTTTCTTATGCGAAGCAAAGTTTCCAGGGCATTGTCCCTTTCTTCTTTTTCCCTCCCGTAAGACTCTTCGATCAAATCCATAATCTCTTCCATGTCCGCCGTATAATTGCGCACCGTATTGGAAGCCTGTACCACTGCCTGTTCGCTGCTGATCACCGCATTCTGTTCCACGGAGCGCCGGAACACGGAAACAAAAACGACCATCCCTCCTGCCAGCGCCGCCAGCACCATGCCGATCACGAACAAATTCATCACGGAAGCCAACGGCATCGTCATCCCTTTCTTGTCCTTGCGTACTCTCATTCTTATCTCCATTTCCGCACAGCTTTATTGTGCATCGATTAAAAATTTTTCATTTTCAATCTTTCTCCTCCGCACGCATCTGCCGCCGCAGGGCATTGGGCGACACGCCGCTGTACTTTTTAAAGCAATAACTGAAATAATGCTGGTCGCTGTAACCGCATTTCTCCGAAATTTCCTTTATTTTCATGGAAGTACACATCAGCAGTTCCTTTGCCGCCTCTATCCGCTTCCCGCTCAGAAGGTCGATAAAGGTTTTCCCCGTTTCTTTCTTTATAAGAGCGCTCAGGTAATTCGGGCTGACGCCTATCTCATTGCTGACGGAAACGAGGGAAATATCGCCGTTCCCATATTCCGTTTCAATGATTTGCAGCGTCTTTTCGCAAAGAACCCTGCTGCTCTTTTTCCTCTGGCTGCCGATCATTTCCCTCGCACTCAGGCAGAACTCCGTCAATTTGCCCTGCATCTCCCGAAACGAGCCGTCCTGGAACACAATACTTTGCAGCAGCGTATTCTTTTGTATTCTTTCTATCTCTTCCCCGTCCCCTACCGCATATATAATTCTGCATATGGAGGCAAGCAGCTGCACCATCAGATAATTGGCCTTTGCCCTCGACACTTTCATCCCGCGCATCCGCTCGAACAGCTCTTCCAGATACCTTTCCAGCTCTCCTGCCTGGCTGCCCCGGACAAGGGTTTCCACTTCCGTCACAATGTTCATGATCTCCTGGGCATCGATCCCTTCCACATGTTCCTCATCCGCAATATAATGGACGCCGCTGTCCGCCCGCCCGGAATAGCTAAGCGCATTTAACGCCTCGATATAAGCGTCATGGCATTCGGAAAGCCTGTCCATGATCCTGCTGACGCCGATGGAACAATTCAGTTCCATAATCCTCTCCGTACTCTGCATGACATCTCCGACCAGGATATGCAAATATTTATCGAATGCGGAAGGTGTGGCAATCAACAGCGAAATCACCCTTCCGTTCCAGTAAAAGCTTTCATGTTTTACATACTTTTTCAAAATACTGTCCACCGAATGGACATGTTCCTGTGCCGTTCGGTTCTTCCCGTTTCCATCCCTGATGCTCGTGATCATGACCGCATAGCGGAAATCATTATGATGATCCCTCAGCACCCCGCTTTCGACGGCGGCCCTGACGAGAAATTTTTCCCCTTCTTCTCTGTCCTCTGCCTGATATCCGTCCATCAAAAGCGGCATCAGAAAGCCGGATTTATCCATTTGGATCTGTTGCTTATCGCGGAATTCCCGAAAAAGATTGTCTATTTTCCCCTTTATCACGATCAATTCCCTGGTCAGATCCGCCACGGAAATAGGTTTCAGCATATAACTAATAATATTATATTGGATCGCCTGTTGGGCATAACTGAATTCATCAAACCCGCTCAAAAAGGCAATCTGCGTGGCGGGGCGGATCTCCCGCACCTGCCGCGCCAACTCAATACCCGATATAAACGGCATTTTTATATCCGTCAAAAGAAGATCCGGCTCCATTTTTTCCACCAGTTCCAAAGCCTCCACACCGTTCTCGGCTTCTCCTACCACCCGAAATCCGGTGCTTTCCCAATCAATGCGGCGCACAATCGCCCGGCGCAGTTCTTCTTCATCATCTGCTACTACAACTGTATACATGTGTTGTTCCTCTTTTTTATTTAAATATATTGGATAATTGCGGAGTTTTAGGCTGTCGGAACATTCGGCAAAGTTTACCGGCTCCGCAATGATCTAAGTTATTATACATGAAAAGAGAGGAATTCGTCTAGGGGAAAAGGAGCGCGGCACGACAGGCTGTTTCTCCAGGATTGTCGTGATGATTCCCTCTTTTTCTTTTTTTCTTGAAAAAGAGGGAATGGAATAAAATATAATTTAATTCTGGGTAACTCGTCTCACTCCTTCTATGCTCTCGATTGCACGGATAGTCTCTTCCGTTCTTTCCGAAAGATAAACGGTATAATTCGCCGAATCTTTCAACGGATTTTCTCCATTGAAGGAAAGCACGATATCCTCGCTCAAATACTCTTCGGCAAATACCGCCCAGGCAACTTCTGCCGAAGTATATCCAATCCCCGTCACCCCATCGACTGCCAGCAATTCATTGCCAATCTCCTCTTTTCTTTCTTCCGTAGTTCCTACGTCAAAATAAACGACTACACAGTCCTGATCCTCATAGTTTCCCAGGTTTTCTTCCATAACCGTCACGGAAGCGGAAGGAACCGCTTCTGCCGTACTTTCTTTCGCCGACACAAATACTGCTGTGCCTCCCAGCAAAACCAGAGCCGCACAGAAACTTCCTATTTTCGTCATCTTTTTATAATTCATAATTTCTTTTATCCTTTCTGAAACCGCGCTCCTTCCAAACCCACTGCAAATCTTGGGGCTGAATGCGCATTTCTCTGCTAAAATCACAAGCGTCATTGCATATTTTTGTCTTTCCTTTTCATCCATGGAAGAAATGACGCATTCGTCACAAGCCATCTCCATATCTTTGTTTAAGAGGAAATACAGGACTAGAACCAGCGGATTGAACCAATGGAGGCAAAATGCCAGAAGTGCCAAGAGTTTCCACAAATTGTCCATGCATTTAATATGTATCATTTCATGCCGGAAAACATACGAAAGCATATCTTCATTTTTCCAGTCCATCCATTTTGGCAGAACGATCCGCGGATGTAATAATCCATAAGTCATCGGAGTCTTAATACGGTCTGTCACAACAATGCTGACTCTTTTGGTCAATTCCTTACGGCACTTTCCGACACTTCTGCCAATATCAGTAAAGGCGCTGACAGGAATGGCTTCTCTAAGCAAAATGCAAACCTTGGCATATTCCAAGGCAAAAACCAATGTCAGAAAAATGGCTCCCAAGGGGTAAATAAAGCCTATCCAACCGCCAATTCCCAAACTAGCTGCGTCCATTGGCGTTTTTAATTCTCCGCCCCTTCCCTGCAACATGACATGGCTGACATTTCTTCCTGATAAAGTATGGAAAAGAGCGCTCTCCACCTGGAAGGAAAAGGGCAAGAGTAAACGCACTATCGCCATCTTCCACAAAACGGTAAATACTCTTTTGGAAAGCTTTCGGAAGGTAAAACACCGAAGTATGAGAATGCTTGCGATTAAAATACCCGCCGTTATACTTCTTTGCAATAATCCCATTTTTTTCTCCATTTCCGCACGGCTTTATTGTGCATAATTTCCCCGTCTATTGGCCCAGTTTCATAACCATCCGTTTCAGGTTTTCTATCTCTTCCCCGGATAATCTCTTCTCATCGAGAAAGGCCGCAAAAAATTTTTCCTTCGATCCTCCGAACATTTTCCCGATCAGCTCTTCGGTTTCATATTCCTGTACCTGTTCCCTGCTGATCACCGCTCCGCACATAAAGTTAGGCTCATACCTTCTCGCCGCGCCCTTTTCCACGCATTTTTTTATCACCGTATAGGTGGTATTCCTGTTCCACCCGATCTCTTCCTTCAAAATCTTTGCAATCTGTCCTGCCGGCAAATCACCTTCTTTCCACAGCACTTCCATCACTTTCAATTCTGAATCAAATAATTTAATATCCATAAGGCCACCTCATTTTTAACTATTGCAATAGTCATCGCGATATAAGTATACTACTCCAATAGTCACGCTTTGTCAATATGAAATATGGATAATTCCTGATTATCCTTTGTTTGGTAACTCCTAACAATACGGTGAAAGT